>Ga0209374_1000317_pt1 | contig 55554 bp, 60 predicted proteins | sample SaaInlLV_DNA_10m_FD_184683 | JGI IMG/M metagenome (GOLD analysis project Ga0209374, IMG submission 184683) | Marine microbial communities from expanding oxygen minimum zones in the Saanich Inlet - SI075_LV_DNA_10m (SPAdes) (version 2) | ecosystem: Environmental > Aquatic > Marine > Unclassified ... | reverse complement strand
GAATGCCATCGGATCCACCGGCGGCGGGTGCCTCGGTGTCGGCGGGTGCCTCGGTGTCGGCGGGTGCCTCGGTGTCGGCAGGTGCCTCTGTCTCAGCGGGTGCATCGGTGGTGGTCGCTTCGTCGTCATCGCTACCGCAAGCTGCGGCAACGAGTGTCAGACCAACGAGCAACGAACCGACGCGCGTTACGCGTGATTTCTGCATGTTGATTAATTCTCCCCCTGTTTGGGCGCGGACCGAATGCCCTCGCTCTGTAGGTAACAGTGGATGTTATGCCTCGTCGACCATGAATGCCAAGCAGTACTGTCTTTTGATGTCTGCAAGATCGGATGAATCCAGTGCCGAGGTCCGCTACGACGTCGATGGTCACGTTGCGACATTGACGTTGGATGCCCCTGAACGGATGAACACGATTTCGCCGCGGATGTTGCGTGAGATCAGCGAACGTCTCATCGATGCAGACACCGACCGCCAGGTGCGCGCAATCATTGTCACGGGCGCGGGCAGGGCGTTCTGTGCGGGGCTCGACTTGCAGGCCCAAATGGCGGGTCCGAAAGGCGGGTTGGGTAGCCTGTCCGAAGGTGCGTCAACAAGCCCGCCTGGTGAGATCGACATGCGGAACGCACCGCCCATGGTGCTCCACAACATTGACACGCCAACCATCTGCGCGCTGAACGGTGGCGCCGCCGGTTACGGACTCGACCTGGCGTTGGGTTGCGATATCCGTCTCGCGGCGGACAGCGCCAAGCTCAACTCCGGGTTCGCAAAGCGTGGCATTGTTCCCGAAAGCGGCGGAACGTGGCTCCTGCCTCGAATGGTGGGCTACGCCAAGGCGGCGGAACTGGCGTTCACAGGACGCACGATCACCGCTGCAGAGGCGCTCGAATTGGGCATCGTCAATCAGGTCGTTCCCGCTGCCGACCTTGCGGCGAGCGCAGCTGCGTTCGCCGCTGAAATCGCGGGAAACGCACCACTTGCAGTGCGTGCCATCAAGCGGATGATGCGCGCTGCTGAGACCGAGACGTTCGAACAGAACGTGCACCACGTCTATCTCCAGTTGTTGCCGCTGTTGTCGACCGCCGATTTTGCCGAAGGTGTGGCGGCATTCATGGAAAAGCGCGATCCTGAGTTTCATGGCAGATAGTGCGCCGACAGGCCGTCCACAGGTCCTCGACGACATTGGATTACTGGAGGCGCTCGCGACGACACGCGCTATTCGCCGGTACACCGATGATCCGGTCGGCGACGCCGACCTCGAACAGATTCTCTGGCACGCCGGTCGGGCACCCTCCGGGTCGAACCGGCAACCATTCCGATTCCTGGTGCTGCGCGATGGCCGAAACGCCAGAGCCGCCAAGTCGCTGCTTGGCCAGTCGTTCAGAGACGGTTGGAACGACAAACGCGCCGGAACCGAGGGCGAGCGGGCTTACCGTCCCAGCCGCTTCGCAGACTCGATGCAGCACTTTGTCGATCACTTCGAATCGGTTCCCGTCGTGATCCTGGTCTGCCTGGAGAGGTATCGAGCCCCCGGACCGTACGAAGGAGCGTCGGTCTACCCGGCGTGTCAAAACCTGCTTCTCGCCGCTCGAGCGCTCGGCTACGGCGGCGCGTTGACGATGTGGCACCTGGGCGTGGAAGACGAGTTGCGGTTGATGCTGGGGATTCCCGACAGCGCGGCGCTCTCCGCGTGCATCACCCTCGGGGTTCCAGCAGGCAGGCATGGACCGCTCAAACGCAAGCCCGTGGGCGAGATCGTTTTCGACGATGAATGGGGCACGTCTCCGTCCTGGATCGCGCCCGCCTAAATCTTGCCGCGTAGATTTCTCACATGCCCCTCATCGCCGGTGTCGACTCGTCCACGCAGTCGACGAAGATCGAAATCCGAGATCTTGCATCAGGCGAGGTGATGGCCTCGTCGTCTGCGTCACATCCAGCGGTCGTCGCGCCAGTGAGCGAACAGGACCCCGAAAGCTGGTGGACGGCGTTCAACGCCGCATGGGCCGAGGCGGGCGCGCCGACGGTTGCAGCAATCAGCGTGGCCGGGCAGCAGCACGGCATGGTTGCTCTCGACGAAGACGCCGTTCCCGTGCACCCTGCCAAACTCTGGAACGACACCGAGTCCGCTCCCGACGCCGACGACCTCAACATCCGGCTCGGCGGACCCGCCGCGTGGGCCGACGCGGTCGGCAGCGTTCCGGTGGCGGCCTTCACGGTCACGAAGCTGGCCTGGCTGCAGCGATGCCGTCCTGATGCCTGGCAGCGTGTCACCAGGGTCATGTTGCCGCACGACTACCTCACGGCGCGGCTGACAGGATCAATCACGCCGGGCGCGCCGATTGGTCGAGTGACCACTGATCGAGGCGATGCGTCAGGCACGGGGTATTGGTCCCCAGCCGCAGGGGAGTACCGATGGGACGTGCTCGAGTTGATCGATGCGCATCGCGACTGGGCCGCTGTTGTGCCCGATGTTCTGGGTCCACGAGAGACCGCTGGACAGTGGATGGCCAGCGGGAACGCGGTCGTGGCTCCCGGCACTGGGGACAACATGGCCGGTGCCCTCGGTGTCGGGCTGGGACCAGGCGATGCGGTGATCTCGATCGGAACGTCGGGAACGGTCTACGCCGTCTCGAAGACGCCGACCGCCGATCCAACGGGTGCTGTCGCCGGGTTTGCTGATGCGACCGGCCGCTTCTTGCCGCTCGTGTGTACGTCGAATGCGGCAAAGGTGCTGGATGCCATCCGCCATCTCCTTGGTGTCGAGCACGCCGAGTTCGACCGACTCGCGCTTGCGGCGGAGCCGGGCGGACCGGTGCTGCTGCCGTACTTCGATGGCGAGCGAACGCCGAATCGTCCTGAAGCCACCGGAGTGCTGGACGGCATTCGAAGCGACATCACCCGCGAGCAGTTTGCCCGTGCTGCCGTCGACGGTGTCACCTGCGGTCTGCTCGATGGGCTCGACGCACTTCGTCAACTCACCCAGCTCGACGGCCGGGTGCTCCTGACGGGCGGGGCGGCACGCTCGCAGGCTGTGCAGCAGGTGATGGCTGCGATGATCGACGCGCCGGTGGTCCTCAGCGAGGCTGAGCAAGCTGTCGCGACCGGCGCAGCGGTGCAGGCAGCAGCAGTGTTCGAGCAGGTTGATCACGCGGTGATTCAGCGTCGCTGGGGGCTCGGGGAGGGCATCGCTGTGGAACGCTCCGCGTCGGACGAGACGCTCCGCGAACGCTACGCCGCGTTGCGCGACCGATGAGCGATCCGTTCGCGGTGCTCGGATTGGATGACACTGCGTCCCCTGCGGCGGTCCGAACGGCGCGTCGCGACCTCGCCAAACTGCATCATCCTGACGCCGGCGGCGATGCCGAGATGATGCGCTCGATCAACCAGGCTGCCGGTCGGGCGCTGCAGGAGATCGCCAACCGCGTCACGGCAGTGGCGTCCGTCGACCGGTCGGCCAGCGAACCCCATGACGAGCCGACGGGCGTGTCACGAGATGTTCCGTCGTTCACCGTCGAGGCACTCCCTGTCGAAACCTTCGAAGCACTGCTGGTGGTGTCCAGCTGGATCGGCGAGGTCCTCGACGACGACCCGCCCTACCGGCTCGACACGCATCTCCACGAGCCGACTCCCTGCTGGTGCCGTTTGGAACTTGTGCCCGACGCTGGTGCGTCGACGGTGAGTATCACGCTGGCAAATGAGACGGGACAGCCGGTCCCGGACATCGAACGGGTGCGTGACACTTGGATCGACCAGCTGAACCGCTACGACTGGCGGTAACGCGAGGTGCTGCCGCCGCGAGGCCGTGAGGATGTCGTGGCGAGGATCAGGTGATGCCCTCAGCGTGGGCGAGGGGCAGCGGCCTTCTCCAGGCGGTCCCGGATCGCAAGACCCAGTCCCTCTGGCGCGGGCAACACGGCAATCAGCACCCGAACACCTTCGTCGTCGGCTGATCGCAGCTCGGCATACAGCAGCCGGGCGTACGCCACGAGATCGCCGGTGAGGTCAAGCACGCGTGCACCGGGCGTTCCTGCGCGCAGTGCCATTGCATCGTCTGGATGATCGACCAGGCGTACCTCGCAGCGCGGTGCGTAATGCGATGTCAGCATGCCGCTGGCTCGCGAGGGGCCCGATGCGGTCGCGAGTGCCCCGATCTGTTCCTCGGTCAGCGGCCCGGCACGAAGCAGTTGTGGCGGATCTACAGTGGTGTCGACGATGGTGCTCTCGACGCCAATGGTCGACGGACCGCCGTCGAGGATGAGGTCGCGTGTGGGGTCGAGGTAGTCGCCGAGGTCTGCCAGGACGTGCTCCGCCGTTGTCGGGCTGACCGAACCGAATCGATTCGCTGAGGGCGCAGCGATGCCAAGCCCAGTTCGTCGCAGCAGGTCGCGGACGACCGGATGTGACGGCACGCGTAGGCCCACGGTGTCGCGCCCGCCCGTGACCGCATCAGGCACGAGCGAAGATCGAGGCACAATCAACGTGAGGGGACCCGGCCACGCGAGATCTGCCAGCGTGCGTGCAATCGGTGCCGGGTTGTCAGCCCAGGTGTCGAGGTCATCGGCATCGGCGAGATGAACGATCAACGGATGACCCGTTGGACGCCCTTTGACCGCGAAGATCCGATCAACGGCAGCAGAATTCGACGCATCGGCTGCCAACCCGTAGACCGTTTCGGTGGGAACGGCGACGAGACCTCCGGCGCGAAGTACCTCGGCGGCACGACCGACGTCGGTCGAGAGGAGCGACACGGCTCAGATCGCGTCGAGGAACTCGAGTGTGGCGTCGAAGAAGCCGAACGCCTCCGGCGTGGCAAAGTGGTCGACATTGCGCAACGTCTCGCATTGGCCCTGCGGAAACCACGACGCCAACTCGTCAGCAGGATGGACGAAGTCCTGGTCGCCGACCACGATGAGTACCGGGCAGGTGACTGCGGAGCACAACGTCGCATCAAGCTCGCCGGCTGAAGCACGACGCATGACAGCGGCCAACGCAACGATGTCGTTGTCAGGCTGCTGGGCGTACTGCACGAAGAGCCGAGCCGTGTGGTCCATGTCGGCGAGAACTGCGGGCGTCGCCTCACCGCTCTCGATGACGCTCTCGAGCCCCTCGACGATGCGCGTCGCACCTTCCTGATCTCGCTCGATCACATTCTTGCCGATTCCCGCCAACACCAGGCGGCTGAAACGATCGGGACGAGCGATTGCCGCTCGCAGCAATGTGATTGCTCCGAGCGAAAATCCGACTGCCTCGATCGGTTCGTCTGGCGAGGCAGCGTCAATCGCATCGAAGACGCGGGCGGTCAGGTCGTTGTACGCCTCCGGGTCATGCGGTTTCGGTGCTGCACCATGCCCGAGCAGGTCGACACCGACGACCTCCTTGCCGCCGTCTTCGAGCAACGCGGTCAACCCACTTCGTTGCCAGGTGGTTGCGAACGAACCACCCCAACCGTGTACCAGCGCCACTGATCCCATGCAGCGGCCACCCTAGGCCGTATCGTGATGCCGCCTTGCACGCTGTGCCCGAATCGAGAGTGACCCATGCGCCTCCTTCACGAACCTGACCACGATCTGACCTACAGCGACGTCTTCATGGTCCCCAGCTTGTCCGATGTGGCCTCACGGATGGATGTCGACCTGACGACTCCGGACGGCATCGGAACAACGATCCCACTCGTCGTCTCAAACATGACCGCTGTCGCGGGACGGCGCATGGCTGAAACGGTCGCTCGACGCGGCGGGATAGCGATCCTGCCGCAAGACATTCCTGTCGACGTCGTCGGCCGAGTCGTGGCCTACATCAAGCAATGCCACCCCGTTTTTGAGACTCCCATCACCCTGGGTCCGGATGCGACGATCGGTGATGCCATGTCGTTGATCCACAAGCGAGCGCATGGCGCGGTCGTCATTGTCGACGACGGCAAGCCGGTGGGCGTGTTCACCGAACACGATCAGGAAGGCGTCGACCGCTTCACCCAGTTGCACGCGGTGATGACGCGCAACCTGCACATCGTCGATCCGGACGTCGATCCTGCCACCGCATACGACCAACTCGAAGAGATGCGCCTGAACGTGGCACCGGTAGTTGATCCGGCGAGCAACGACGGGGGACTCCTGGGGGTCATCACGCGGAAGGGCGCGCTGAGATCGACGATCTATCGCCCAGCGGTCGATGCCGAAGGTCGTCTGCTGGTCGGCGTCGCAGTTGGAATCAACGGTGACCCCGCAGCGCGTGCCACTGAACTGTCCCGGATGGGCGCCGACGTGCTCGTCATCGACACGGCGCACGGCCATCAGACGCGAACGCTGCGCGCGGTCGAAGCGGTGCGGGCGGCGCTGCCCGACGCATGCATTGTCGCTGGCAACGTCGTCACTGCCGACGGAACCCGCGAACTGATCGAGGCCGGTGCCGACATCATTAAGGTCGGCGTGGGCCCAGGTGCGATGTGCACGACTCGGATGATGACAGGAGTGGGCCGGCCACAGTTCTCCGCCGTGCTGGAATGCTCTGCCGAGGCAGCCCGGCTGGGCAAGCACATCTGGGCAGACGGTGGCGTGCGGTTCCCGCGCGACGTGGCGCTGGCGCTCGCGGGTGGTGCCGCCAACGTGATGTTTGGCTCCTGGCTTGCTGGAACCTACGAATCAGCTGCCGACACGCTCCGTGATCCGGAAGGGCGGCTGTATAAGGAAAGCTTCGGGATGGCGTCGAACCGTGCGGTGAAGAACCGCACCCGTGCTGAAAGCTCGTTCGATCGAGCCCGCAAGGAGTTGTTCGAGGAAGGCATCAGCACCTCCCGGATGTATCTCGATCCTGAGCGTCCGAGTGTCGAGGACATCATCGATCAAATTGTCGCTGGGCTGCGGTCGGCGTGTACCTACGCGGGGGCCGCTTCGATCCCGGCGTTCCAAGAACGAGCCGTGGTCGGAGTGCAGAGTTCGTCCGGTTATGACGAAGGTCGCCCGGTTGGGGTGAGCTGGTGACCTCGATGAGCGGACCGACTGGCGGTGTGGTGATCGCCATCGATGGTCCAGCGGGCGCGGGGAAGAGCACAGTCGGCCGAGCGGTCGCGTCGCGCCTCGGGTTGGGATATCTCGATACGGGTGCGATGTACCGGGGCGTCACCTTCGGTGTGCTTCGACGGGGGCTGGATCCGGGCGACATCGAGTCGGTCGCACGGGTGGCCGCAGCAATCGAACTCAGTGTGCAGGACGATGGCATCACGGTGGATGGCGTCGATGCAAGCATCGAGATTCGGGGACGCGCGGTGACCGCTGCGGTGAGTTCGGTCGCTGCGAACAGCTCGGTTCGCTCCGAGTTGGTTCGCCGCCAGCGGGAATGGGTCGCGGCGCGAGGTGGTGGCGTCGTCGAGGGGCGAGACATCGGGTCGGTCGTGTTTCCCGACGCCGCACTCAAGCTGTACATCACCGCGTCACCGCGGGTGCGCGCCGAGCGGCGCGTGGCTGAGATTGGTGGCGACGTCGACGATGTCGAATCGTCGATCATCGAGCGCGATCGAAAGGACTCGTCTCGTGCTGACAGCCCGCTGGTCGAAGCAAGCGGCGCCGTCGTCGTCGACACCAGTGGCCTGTCGATCACCGACGTGGTCGACTCGGTCCTCCGTCTCCTGACCCCGAGTCGAGGGAGTGATGATGTCGCGGGTTGAGACCGGATTTGCCGGGGCGAGCCGGTCGGAGAAGGTCTTGTACGTGTTCTTCCGCACGATTGTCTGCGGCTTCACGCAGCTGTACACGCGCATGAAGATCGATGGCAAGGACCGTCTGCCGGCAGATGGGGCTTATGTGTTGGCTCCGGTGCATCGCAGCTACGTCGACACGCCGATTGCGGCCTGCGTCACTCGACGTCGCGTCCGGTTTATGGGCAAGGACTCGATGTGGAAGTACGCCACGGTTGGCAAGCTCATCTCGGCCTTGGGGACGTTTCCGGTGTCGCGCGGAACTGCTGATCGCGAGGCGTTGCAACGATCGATTGCCGTGCTCAGTGGCGGTGAACCGCTCGTGCTGTTTCCCGAAGGTGAACGCAAGGACGGCCCGATCGTGCAACCGCTGTTCGATGGCGCTGCGTTCGTCGCAGCCAAAGCTGGTGTGCCGATCATTCCCGTGGGTATCGGCGGGTCGGACAGGGTGATGCCACGCGGCGCAAAGTTTGTGTTCCCGCGCAAGGTCAAGGTGATCATTGGTGAACCGATTCGAGCCGAAGTTGGCGAGAACGGTCGAGCATCACGCAAGGCCGTTGCGGCGGTGACCGAGCAGCTGCACAGCGAGCTACAGCGGTTGTACGACGAGGCGCAAGCCTCGATCAACTGAACGGCTCAGCTGAAGAAGCTGGTCAAGGCCGCCGCCAGATGTCCGGGGTCATCGACGCCACACAACTCGCGTGACGAATGCATCGACAACTGCGGGACACCGACGTCGGCAGTCGCAATGCCCAGACGGGTCGAGGTGATCGGCCCGATAGTCGACCCGCACGGCATGTTGTTGCGTGAAACGAACACCTGCCATGGGACGCCGGCGTCCTCACATGCGACTTGGAACGCCGCAGCGGTCTCTGCAGATGTGGCATACCGTTGATTGGCGTTGATCTTGAGAGCGGGCCCACCGTTGACGACGGGGTGGTGCCCGGGCTCGTGCCGTTCGAGATAGTTCGGATGGACCGCGTGTGCGTTGTCGGCCGAGATGCACAGCGATCCGGCGAGCGCGCGGGGGAGATCGTCGTTCGCTCCGCCACGCGTCGAGACCAAGCGGCCCAGCACGGATTCGAGCAGCGGGCCCGCTGCGCCGGTGGCGCTTGATGAGCCGACCTCTTCGTGATCGTTGAGCACGATCATCGCGATGTGATCAATCGGTTGAGCTGCGTTGAGTGCACGGACCGCAGCCCAGCACGACAGTTGGTTGTCGAGGCGCCCTGACGCGAGCAGCGATTGGTCAGCGCCGATGACAGCGGCGCCTTGCGTGTCGTACAGGCATAGCTCCCACCAGGTGGGCGGCGTGTCGAGGCCGGCTTCGCCACCGATCCACCGAGAGAATTCGCCAGGCGATGTGGTGCCGACGCCCCACACGGGAGTGAGATGTTGTTGGCGGTCGAGGAGGAGACCGCCTTCGTTGACGTTGCGATCGAGGTGTACGGCGAGTTGCGGGACACGAGCGACTGGGCGTCGAACGTCGACCAGCGTGGTCGAGCCATCGCGAGCGACGAGGCGACCAGCGACACCCAGGTCACGGTCGAGCCACGTGTTGTTCAAGATGCCGCCGTACACCTCGACCCCCAACTGTTTCCAGCCGGCGCTGCCCGTGTCTGGCTGTGGCTTCACGCGCAGGCACGGCGAATCTGTGTGGGCGCCGGCGATCCGGAACGGTGTCGCGGCGCTGCTTTCAGACGGGAGCTTCCACGCCACGATCGCTCCGCCGCGGATCACGTATCCGTGGGAGGGAATGCCATTCCAGGCGGCTGTCTCGTCGAGTTGAGTGAAGCCGTCGAGACGAGCAACGGTCGACTGGACCGCGTGCCACGGCGATGGAGACGCGTCGAGGAAGGAGATCAGGTCCGCAATCTCGGCGGCACTCTCTGGGTGGGAGGTCACGTGGGTCATCCCTTCTGAAAGAGACCCATGGGCAGCCCGGTATTACGCAGGTGGCTGGTCTCGTTGATCGTGATGACTGAGCGGTCGCCGTTCGAGGACGCGGCAACCCGGTGGATCGAGGTGTAGTTCGGATAGAAGAAGCCGCGGCTGAAGTCGCCCGTCATGTCGAGGATGGTGGTGAGGTAGGCATTGATGACGCCGCCGTGGCAAACCACAGCAACGCGGTGCCCGCGATGCGCTGCGACGATCTCTTCGATCGTGCCGACCGTCCGGCTGTGGAATTCCTTCTGGGTCTCGTCACCGTCCCAGACGCCGTCCAGCATCTCTTGCCAGCGTGGGTCGTTGTTGGCTTTCAACTCTTCGACGGGGATGTATTCGGAGCTGAAACGATCGAACTCGGTGATGCCGTCGCGCAATTCGATGTCGAGATTGCGCTGCGACGCCACCGGCTCCGCGGTCTGACGCGCGCGCTGCATTGTGCTCGCATAGACCGCATCGAGATGCTCCGATGAGAGGTACTCAGCGAGGTGCGCTGCTTGGGCGTGGCCATCTTCGGACAACTCGGGGTCGGCAGCGCCGGACTCCAACTCGCGTCGAATTGGCAGTGCGTGGCGAATCAACAACAACTCCATTCACGATAGACAAGCAGATATGACACGCAGGACGAAGATCGTGGCCACCATTGGCCCGGCAAGTGACACCCCCACAGGTCTTCAAGACCTCATGCGTGCGGGTGTTGACGTCGTGCGTCTCAACCTGAGCCACGGCACGATCGACGAACACCTCCTGCGGCTCAGCACGGTGCGCGCCGCTGCCGAAGCGGTTGGCAAAGAGGTGGCGGTGCTGGCCGACTTGCCAGGCCCCAAGATTCGCTCGGGTCGCTTCCCTGAGGGCGGAGCCGTGCTCGCTGTCGGCGAGATGGTGGAGCTTCGTGCCGGCGATGAGCCGAGTGGCTCACACTGCATCTACGTGCAGTACGAAACGCTGCTCGAAGACCTGATGATCGGCGGGCACGTGATGCTCGGTGACGGTGCAATCTCGATGTCGGTGCAGTCGGTTGGTGACGAGTGCGCCATCGTCCGCGTCGAAACGGGTGGCACTGCCAATGGTCAGCCCGGTGTGCATCTGCCGTCAGACAAGCTGCGGCTGACCACTCCGACCGACGAGGACCTGGTGCTCGCTGAAGAGATGGCAACGGCGGGGGTCGAGTTCATCGCCGTGTCGTTCGTCCGCCAAGCGATCGACGTTCAGCGGGTGCGTGACGTTGTCGGGTGGCGCGCACAACTCATCGCGAAGATTGAAACGAGTTCATCGATTGCCAACCTCGACGACATTGTCAAGATGTCCGATGCGGTGATGGTGGCTCGCGGCGATCTCGGCATCGACTGTCCCATCGAAGACGTTCCGCACCTGCAGAAGAAGATCATTCGACACTGCGTCGAGGTGGGCACGCCGGTCATCACCGCGACGCAGATGCTCGAGTCGATGATCACGGCGTCTGCACCCACCCGTGCTGAGGTGAGCGATGTCGCCAACGCGGTGTTCGATGGCACTGACGCAGTGATGTTGTCGGGTGAGACGGCGATCGGCCGTGACCCTGTTGCAGTCGTGACCACGATGGGCAAGATCGCGGAGCGAGCCGAGTCGGCAGCGAGCTACCGCCAGTGGGCAGACCGTTTGGGCCGCGTGCAACTCGATGGCCGGCACGAACCAATGGAGCACGGTGACCGCGTGACAGCGGCACTCACCCACGCTGCATCGCAGGCGGCGATTGATTCGAAAGCATCGGCCATTCTGTGTTGCACGAACAGTGGTCGAACGGCGCGGGCCATGGCGCGATTCCGGCCGGACGCCGCGATGATCGCCCTGTCGCCAGAAGCGTCGATGGTGCGGAGCCTGGCGCTCACCTGGGGCGTCATCCCGATGCAGGTCGGCACGTATGAGTCCACCGACGAGATGGTCTGGTTTGCCGTTGAAACGGCGCTGCGTGCCGGCATGGTGCGCCATGGCGACACCGTGGTGGTTCTGGCAGGCGCGCCTGCCCAGCGCCAGACCGACCTCGACCGCAACTTGCCGAAACGTTCGTGGGTCGGTCGAGCCGCATCCGACGTGATGCGCATCGTTCATGTCGACTGACTTGTTCTCCGCAGTGGCGGGCGACGTCGACGATCTCACCCTTCCGTTGGTCGTCTTGTGCCACGGTTCGATGGACCGGTCAGCAGGCATGCTGCGACTCAGCAGGCAGCTCGACGCGACCGCCGTCGTGATCCGGTACGACCGACGCGGCTATGCCAAGTCGAGTGAGGTTGGCTCGCCGTACGTGCTCGATGAGCAGATTGCCGATCTGGCCCTGGTGCTCGACCGTCATGTGCCGGCTCGGAGCATCGACCTGGCGTTCGGGCACAGTTTTGGCGGCAACGTTGTGCTGGGTCTGGCAGCTCGGCGGCCGGAGCTGATCACTCGAGCTGTCGTGTACGAGACGCCGCTGTCGTGGTTCGATTGGTGGCCGAGCAGCGGGGCAGGCGGCGCTGCGGCGCAGGCCGCCACTCCGGAAGACGCGGCCGAAGCGTTCATGCGTCGCCTCGTCGGCGATGAGCGGTGGGAGCGATTGCCAGCAGGGACTCGCGCCGGTAGGCGTGCCGAGGGTGTGGCGATGGTGGGCGAGCTCAACGATCTGCGTCGGGCGCCGCCATGGAACGCCGATGACGTCCGTTGCCCTGTGCTTGCCGTCGGTGGCGAGCACGGCCGAGCGCATCACCAACGAGGGATGCAGTTACTTGCCGACATGCTGCCGAGCGGAACCTTCGCTCGGCTCGATGGTGCGGGACACGGTGCACCCAACACGCACCCGACCGAATTGGCGATGCTGCTGCGCGAGTGGCTCAGTCGAGGCGTCGGCTGACGAGGAGGCAGGCGGCTGAGATGGCGGCGGCGGCGGCGGACAGGGCTGCCGATCCGCCGATGCCGTAGGCGCTGTACAGCACGCCGGTCAGGATCGTGCCGGTGCCTCGAGTGAGGGTGCCGACGGCGTTGCCAATGGCGAGTGTGGTGCCGCGGGCGTCAGGCATCGCTTCACTGACGAGCGAGAGCGACGTGACAAAGCCGTACTCGAAACCGATCAACAAGACGAGGAGGCCGGCGACGCCGACCCAAAGTCGGTCCCCGGCGGACAGCATCACGGCGAGGCCGAGCAGCACGACGATGGCGCCGCCAAGCGTTGACTTCATCTTTCCGATCCGGTCGGCAAAGGTCGCTGTGCCGATGCTGGCGACCAGTTCGAAGGCCCCGAAGCCCATCACGATCAGTCCCAGCCCTCCGGTCGACACTCCGAACTCGTCGTCGAGCCAGGTTCCCGAGATGACAAAGATTGACAGCCCAGCCGGTGCGAGCGTGGCTGATCCCACCACGACGAACCATGCCTTTGGCGTGAGGCGCTGACGCGGTTGGTCGACGGTGTCGCCGGCGACTCGACGGGGTGCGACCGGGAGCGAGAGAGCAACGCCCAGTGCAGCGAGCGCACATGCGACTGCGAGGAAGACGAAAGGGCCACGCCAGCCAAAGACGTTGATCAGGATCGCGATGATTGGACCGCCAACGAGCAGTGCAAGCGCCCACGACGTTTCGAACAGCCCGATCGAACGTGCCCGCCATCGGTAGTCGATTCGGTGGCTGATCCAGGCATGCCCGGCCACGGTGAAGTTGGCGACACCGAGGATCAGGAGGACGAAGGCGACAGCAAATGTCCAGATCGAACCGCCGAGTGCGATGACCGACGAGACGGAAATGGTTGACAACCCGCCGATCATGATGAGGCGCTCGCGCCCTCGATCAAGATGCTTGCCGACGAGCACGGTCGACAGCCCTGCGGTTTCGCCGAGACCTAACACGGTCGTGAGCTGAGTGGTGGAGACGCCGAAAGCGCGCTCGAGCGTGGGCAGAAATGGTGGTATCCAGCGCAGCGCCGTGTTGGCAACTGCCTTTGCGGCGGTCAATCGGGCGAGGGTCGCCGGCGGAATCGGTCGGTCGGGGCTGGTGTTCGGAGGCGCCGGCTCGGTCACTCGGTACGCGGATCTGTGATGGTGACCTTGGCGCCGAAGAACGAGCACTCGGTGTCGGTCACGGTCACACTCGTGCCGTCACGGGTGAAGTTGCCCTGGACCTTGTCGGCGCAGTCCTGCAACGACGTGCGTTGGCTGTACACCGAGAATGCGAGGAGCAGCAGCACGGCGATGACGACCACCTTCTGCATGATCGTCTTCATCATCCACGCGGCAGCGAGCGAACCGACGAGAAACACGATCACGACCGTGATGGACAGGCTCTTGGCTGCATCGAGCGTGAGGGCGGACACGCTGCAAGCCTAATGGCGGGTCAGCACGGCGCTCTGTACGCTCGATGGCGATGAGCGACCAGCCGATCAACATGTCCTCGGGACTTCCGACCACCGTTCTTCCCGCACCAGACCCCGTCGATGCTCAACGGCTTGCCGAGGCGTTGGCGTTGCCCGAGGGGGAATGCCGAGCCGCTGTTGCCGCAGTGGTGGCGGCATCGCCACGATTCCTCGCTGGCTGGGCCGAACTGGGCGATCTCGGCCGCGACACGATGGAGCGCTACGCGGCCTACCGCGTCGGGTATCACCGGGGCCTCGACACCTTGCGGGCCAACGGCTGGCGGGGGAGTGGATACGTCAGGTGGGCAGAACCCACCAATCACGGATTTCTCCGAGCACTGCGGGGCCTGGGAGCCATGGCTGCGGAGATCGGCGAAACCGACGAGGCTGAACGGATCACACTGTTTCTCTTGCAGCTCGACCCGACTGGCATCCCACTCGAAACTGACTGACTGACTGCCGGGAGACACATGGAGCCTGTCGCAGGAGCAATCCTTGCCGGTGGCGCGAGCCGCAGAATGGGCCGGACGAAGGCGCTGATCGACGTCGACGGCGTCCCCATGGCGCAGTGCGTGGCACGCGCGCTCGCCGCCGGTGGGTGCAAAGATATTGCCCTGGTCGGCGGTTCGCCGTTGGAGCTTGCTGCGCTCGAGCTCCCCGTCGTCGCCGATGGCGTTCCCGGTGAAGGTCCACTCGGCGGCATCATCAGCGCACTGGGTCACTTCACCGAGGTGTCGCATGTGCTGGTTGCCGCCTGCGACTTGCCACTTCTCGATGCTGGAACCGTGCGCAACCTGCTGCATGCTGCCCAGGCCAATCCCGGACGCGCGGCAACGGCCGCTCAGACCGACCGGGTCGAGCCGGCGCTCGTTGTCTGGAGTCGCGCCTGCTTGGACGAGCTGGTCGCCCTCTTCGACGGCGGCGAACGGGCAGTCCACCGAGTGCTCGACCAGATCGACACCCAAACCGTTCAGGTCGCGTCTCGGGCGATGACCAACGTCAATCGGCCGCCGGACGTTCCGGGTTCCAGCGATGCAGGCCAGTAGGGTCGCGGCGTGGTCATTCCTGAAATAACGGTGGACGAACTCTTGCTCCTGCAGGCGGCCGGCGATGTCCGGCTCGTCGACGTGCGCGAAGACAACGAGTGGGTCGACAGTCACATCGAGTCTGCCGTCCACGTTGCTCTCGGAACGGTGCCTGACCGTCTCGACGCGTTCGGCGACGATGGCGCCACCGAGCCCACCTACGTGATCTGCAAAGTGGGCGGGCGCAGCTATCGGGCGTGTGAGTTCGCCGCTGCTCAGGGCAAGAACGTGGTCAACGTCGCCGGCGGGATGATGGCCTGGTGGGCCGGCGGCCAACATGCGGTCTCGGGTCGCTGACATGGCACGCTCCGGAGTGCGCAAGGATCGCGCAAGCAAACCAGCACAGAACGCCCCCGGCGAGATCGGCTACCAGTGGGTCGATACGCAGGAACATTTCGATGACGTCTTGACCGAGCTGCTCAATGTCGATCGGTACGCCCTCGACACAGAGTTCCATCGCGAGCGGACGTACTGGCCAAAGCTTGCACTGGTGCAAGTCGCCTGGCAGCCTGATGGTCGCGACGGTATTCAAGAATTGGCGTTGATCGACCCGCTCGCTGTTGACATCTCGGGGTTCGGCCGGCTTTTCGCCAGCGAGTCGCTGTGCGTCATCCACGCTGCTCAGCAGGACCTCGACGTGCTCACCCATGCGGTCGGCAGCGTTCCGAACCGGATGTTCGATACACAGCTCGCCGCTGGCTTCGTTGGCTACGGGACGCCGTCGCTCGTGGCGTTGCTCCAGGGGGAGATCAATATCACCCCGGCCAAAGGCGATCGGCTCACGGACTGGTTGCGGCGACCGCTGACCGAGAATCAATGCCAGTACGCGGCGATCGATGTCGAGTATCTGCTGGAGGTGCACGATCTGCTCGGGGCCACGCTCGAAGAGGCAGGCCGAACGCAGTGGGCCGACGACGCATGCGAAGAACTTCGGAACAGACCCGTCAGCGGAGCCAATCCAGAAGATGCATGGCTCCGGCTGAAGGACAGCCGATCGCTCCGGCCCGGTGCCCGTGCGGTGGCGCAGTCGGTAGCGGCGTGGCGCGAGCGCCGAGCGATGCGCGTCGACATCCCGGTTCGGCAGGTATTACCCGACCTTGCGATCCTCGGTGTGTCCCAGCGCAGCCCGTCAACTCTGAAAGAACTCACGCAGGCGCGGGGGATCGATGATCGCCACTCGCGAGGCGGAATTGCTGAGGAGCTGTTGCAGGCGGTGCAGGACGGCAAGGGCAACGAGCCGCCGGACGCGCCAGCATCACCCGATGACCTCGATCGGAACCTGCGACCGGCTGTCACGCTGGTGTCGGCGTGGGTCAGCCAACTCGCCCGCGATGAGAAAATCGACACCGTGCTCCTCGGTACACGAGCAGACATCGTGGCCTTTCTCCGCGGCGATGACGATGCCAGGCTGGCGCATGGTTGGCGGGCGGCGATGCTCGGTGAAGGCATTCAAGAACTGGTTGCCGGCAAAGCGGGGTTGACCTTCGAGGCAGGCCGACTCAAGCTGATTCCCGTCGCCTAACCACGTCCGGCCCCAGTGGCTTTGGGGTCGGGACCAGCCGTCACTCAGTTACTTGGGGTCGCAGTGACTTTGGGGTCGGGACCAGCCGTCACGCCTGCACTCAGCGGGCGGCCTGATGGATCGATGTGCGGAGTCGTGACCACAGGCGATCGAAGACTGCGATCGGCTCGGCTGCGCGGCTCGCGTAGGAGTGAATCGGTCGTCGTTCGCCGACCGCCTGATTGAAGATCACCCGCTGTGGCACCGATGGCTCCCAAATTGCCGATGAACCGACGATTCGGGTCAATTCAGCGATGCGGCGCTCGGCCTCTGACGACACCGCTGGGACACGGTTGAGAATGACTCCGGAGAGTTCGAGGTCAGGATTGTGGTCGTCCCATACGGCGTCGATGGCATCGGCGACGCCGCCGATACCGCGTAATCCAAGTGCAGAGGGTTCGACCACGACGAGCGCGTGACGCGCTGCGGTGAGTGCGTTCGTCGTGAGATTCCCGAGTGATGGCGGGCAGTCGATCAGAACGACTTCGTAGTCACCGATGCGGTTGGCGCCAAGCGCCTTGCGAAGTCGTGCGGCTCGCTTCGACTCTGCTTGCCCGCTCTCGAGGCGTTGGAGATCAGCCGTTGCAGGTACGACGTCGACGAGGTCTGACCATGCAGATGGCACAATTGCTCGTTTGATCGGCGCCTTTTCAAGCACATCGCCGACGGTGACGTCAACAGAATTGGGCTCAACACCCAGGACCCATGAGCTCGAACCCTGCGGATCCAGGTCGATCACCAGAACTCTGCGTCCAGCGGCAGCGGCGGCGGAGGCGAGGCCGAGTGTGACTGTTGTCTTTCCGACACCTCCCTTTTGGTTCAAGACTGCCACCGTGTGCATCATTGTGAATCGATCATACGGGGGTCAGAGTGGTGGAGTGTCCGCGAAATACCAGGACAGGCCGGTACAATCTGGCTCAATGTCAACTTTCTAGTGTGGGAGCCCTGTCGTGAAGAAGGGTCGTCATCGCCGATTCGAAGAGGCGAGAAAACTTAAGCAGTCCGGACCAGGAGCGTTCGATCTCGGCCTCGGTGGCCGCGACGACGTCGTGTCCAGTGACAACGAGTCATCTGGCGATGACGAGTACGCCGAGCTGGCCGCCAAGTACGGCGTCGAGTTCGACGACGACGACGACGAGTAGCCGCGCTTCGCCGTTCTGATCGGGCCTTTCAGCGCCTCACGACGGGATGCGCCAGCGGTACCCACTCGGTCCGTTCCAGCAATTCGACCATTTGGTCGTAGATCGGCGCGCCAATCAGCTCGACAATTTCGTCGCGGGCTGACCGATAGAGCGGCTCGCTGCCGACGAAGGCCTCGGGCTCTTCGGTGCACCACCAGCCGAAGTCTTCGCCCCCTGTTCCCCAGTCGCGGCGTTTCCACTCTCGCAATCGTGATGTGACATGACCTGACTCGTCGTTGGAATGTTCGAGCCGCAGTGGGACTTGCCAGCACACCTGCGGCTTCCAGTCCATCATTCGTTCGCCGTGATCATCGGCTGCGATATGCAGCGCGCACCCGGCGCCGCCTTCGAATCCGGGTCGGTTGAGGAAAATGCAGGCCTTGGTGCCTTCGTGGCGCACCAGCCGGGTCATGGTGGTCGGATTGCCCTCGTCGTCTGGGTCTCCGTCGCGCAGATAGCCGGGCTGTCCCTTCTTGGTGGTCGCCGCCTTGGCATGGAACTGCATGTGCTTGGGTTCCACACGGTCGAAGTAGGACTTCACGTTGTCAACATCGGCTTCATCAACGAAATGGGCGCCGAACGAGCAGCACCCCTGCATCAACTCAGGGGCAGGTTCGTCGAGGATGCCCTTGCAGCCGCAGCCGAAGATGCACATGTAGTTGGATCGCAGGTATGTCGCATCGAAGACCCACGTCCGGTGCTCATCAGGGTCGTCGAAGCTGATCCACTCGTGGACATCGATGGGCTGAGACTCAGATCCGCTCACGGCGATGCAAGCTACTGCCAGAACGCGGTGCAACCCATCGGCATACCTTCCACGTTGCTTGATGGGTCGCTCGGTAGGATCGGCGGCGATATGACGAGCACTTTCGAGGGCCAGATGACGGCCGACCAGTTGCGCGACACCTTCACGGGCTTCTTCGCGGCAAAGGACCACACCGTCGTGCAATCGGCGAGTCTCATTCCGCACGACCCGACGGTGCTGTTCAACGTTGCTGGCATGGTTCCGTTCAAGGACTACTTCGTCGGCAACGAGCAGCCGCCGTTCAAGCGGGCGACCGCCTCGCAGAAGTGTGCCCGCGCCGGCGGTAAGCACAATGATCTCGACGACGTTGGCCGGACGAAACGACATCTCGTGTTCTTCGAGATGCTCGGAAACTTCAGTTTTGGCGATTACTTCAAAGAAGCAGCGATTCCCTACGCCTGGGACCTGATGACCGAATCGGTCGAACAAGGCGGCCTCGGCTTCGATGGCGACAAGTTGTGGATCACGGTCCACGAGTCGGACGATGAAGCGGAGCACATCTGGCACGAGCAAGTCGGGGTGCCGATGGAGCGCATCCAACGATTGGGTGACAAGGACAACTACTGGCAGATGGGCGACACCGGCCCCTGCGGGCCGTGCAGCGAGATCCACATCGATCGGGGTCCTGCATTCGGCCCGGACGGTGGCCCACTGCTCGACCCGACCGGGGATCGTTTCATGGAACTCTGGAACCTCGTGTTCATGCAGTTCAACCAGTCAGCTGACGGGACACGCACGGCACTCCCCAAGCCGTCGATCGACACCGGAGCCGGCCTCGAACGCATCCTGGCCTTGAAGCAGGGCGTCGACTCGGTCTGGGAGACCGACCTGATGCAGCCGTTGATCGACGAAGCGCAGTCGATCACCGGACACAAGTACATCGTGGGCGACTACGACGACCGTGCGAGCTTTGCGATGCGCGTGCTCGCCGAGCATGCCCGTTCCAGCACGATGCTGGTCAACGACGGCGTGTTCCCCTCGAATGAGGCGCGCGGCTACGTGCTGCGCCGAATCATCCGTCGTGCCGTGCGTTTCGCGTACCTGCTCGGCACGGACAAGCTCGTCATGCCACGCCTTGTCGAGGTTGCCGGAAACGTCATGGGGCAGGCCTATCCGGACGTCACCAAGAACATGGGCTTTATTACCGACGTCATCGGCAAGGAAGAAGAACGCTTCCGTCACACGCTGAAGAACGGTCTGGCCATCCTTGATGGCGAGCTCAATGATGACACCGACAAACTCTCGGGTTCGACCGCGTTCCTGCTGCACGACACCTACGGTTTCCCGCTCGAACTCACACAGGAAATTGCGAGCGAACGCAGCATCGACGTCGACCTTGATGGTTTCAACGCCGATATGACCGCCCAGCGCCAACGCGCCAAGGCTGCCCAGAAGGGCGGCGCTGACGCTGGTGCAATCGAGGGCTTCCGTGACGTGCTCGACCAGTTCGGAGTCACTGAGTTCGTCGGCTACACCGACGATTTCGCAGACTGCCGCGTGCTTGCGATTCTCGACGGTCCCGCTGATGCCGACGGCAACGCAACGGTCGACATTTTTGTGGACCGCACGCCGTTCTACGCCGAATCCGGTGGCCAGATCGGCGATACCGGCACGATCACCACCGATTCGGGCACAGCAACGGTGCTCGACACCACCTTCGCATTGCCGAACCTGCGTCGCCACAATGCGCGTGTCACCGACGGCACCGTGAGCGTGGGCCAGACCGGCACGGCATCGATCGACGTCCTGCGCCGCGATGCGATTCGCCGCAACCACACCGCCACGCACCTGTTGCACTATGCGCTGCGCCACGTGCTCGGCGAGCATGTCAAGCAGGCCGGGTCAATGGTCGGTCCCGACCGGCTCCGGTTCGACTTCTCGCACTACGACGCAGTGACGCCGGCGCAGATCAAGCAGATCGAGGACATCGCCAACCACGAGACGTTGGGCAACATGCCGACGCGCATCTTCGAGACGACCAAGGATGAAGCCGAGGCGCTCGGCGCGATTGCGTTCTTCGGTGACAAGTACGGCGACATCGTTCGAGTGCTTGAGGCGGGCTCGACGATCGAACTGTGCGGGGGTACTCACGTTCGCGCCACCGGCGACATCGGGACGATCAAGGTGGTCAGCGAATCGTCGATCGGATCCAACCTTCGCCGGATCGAGGCGGTCAGCGGTGACGCCAGCGTCGCACTGCTCCAGCGCGACGAATCGCTCATTTCCGAGGTGGCGCAAATGGTCGGTACGCAAGCCGACGACTTGCTCGGAGGCGTGCAGCGCAAACTCGACGAGGTCAAGGGTCTCCAAGATGAGATCAAGGCGTTGCGATCCCAGCTCGCTGCGGGTCGCGCAAGCGAACTCGCTGATATCGCCGTGGAAGGTGTCGTCGTGACACAGGTCGACGGATTGTCACCAGGCGATTTGCGCGAATTGGCCATCGCCGTGCGCCAGACGCCGGGGATTCAGGTGGTCGTGTTGGTCGGCGAGACCGACACGGGCGGTGTGTCTCTTGTGGGCGCAGTCGCACCAGGCAACCCGAAACCTGCGTCCCTGCTGATCAAAGACGCCGCTCGTGCCGTTGGTGGCGGAGGCGGCGGCAAGGGCGACATTGCGACAGCAGGCGGCAAGGATCCGTCCGGCATCGCGGAGGCCCTGCGCATCGCTGCGGAGGCCGTTCCCCAGGTGCTGTGATCGGGCTCCTGTGAACGACTTGGAGCGTGTCCCCGGTGTCCGGGCGCTCGGAGTCGATCTCGGCTCGAAGCGTGTCGGCATCGCAGTCAGCGATTTGTCCGGCACGATCGCGTCGGCCCTGACCACCGTGTATCGGTCGAAGTCACGACGGCATGATCATGCCGAGATCGCGCGGCTGGTCAAGATCGAGGAGTGTGATGTCGTGGTGGTTGGCTTGCCACTGTCGCTTGATGGATCCGAGGGACCAGCAGCCCGGGGTGCCACCAAGGAGGCGAAACAGCTCGCTACCGTTGTCGGCGTGCCTGTGGAGATGTATGACGAGCGCTTCACCACGGTGACGGCCGAACAGGCGATGCGTGATGCTGGTCTCAGCGGCCAGCGGCAGCGCAAAATTGTGGACAAGATGGCTGCTGCGGTGATGCTGCAAGCATGGCTTGACCACCGCCGGTACACCTGGGGGCAATCATGACGCAGCTTGATCCGCTGCTGCCCGAGGCGCAGATCGACCCTGACAATCGGCCGGCGATGGACTGGCCGACCGATCCGTGGGACTCCACTGACCAAACCGGGCAGGTCGAGCGGCTTCGTCGGCAGACGCGGCCGCTGAAATGGCTCGCATACACCTCCATGGTGTTGGTCCTCGTCCTGATTCTCATTGCCGGCGTGGTCGGTTGGTGGTACCTCGGCAAGATCAACCCGGCCGGTGACCCAGGAGAGCTGCAGAACTTTGAGATCGCGCAAGACGCGACCTTCGAGTCGTTGACCGAACAACTTGTCGAGGACGGCTTTATTTCCGACGCTGCGGTGTGGTCGCGCTACGTCGAACGAGACGATGACGGTCTCGAGATCATTCCCGGCTTTTATCAACTCCGGCCCAACGATCACATGGGCAACGTCCTCGCACGACTGAAGACACCGCCAGCTCAGACCACGACGAATGTCACGTTCCCTGAGGGCTTTACGATCGATCGCATGGGTCGACGCGTCGACGCTGTGGTCGAGCGGATGGACGAAGCCGAATTCATTGCGGCGGCGACTGCGCCGAACGTCGCGACCAAATGGCTGCCCTTCGGAACGGGCAGCCTCGAAGGGTTGCTGTTCCCCGACACCTATTCGGTGTCGAACGCCGAATCCGAGGCCCAATTGCTCGATCGCATGGTCAGCCTCATGGAGCGCGTTGGCGAACAGGAAGACATCGAGTCGAAGGCAGCACAGCTCGGTTACACCCCCTATGAAGCGCTGATCGTCGCGTCGATGATCGAACGCGAGGCCGCTGTTCCCGAGGATCGAGCGAAGATCTCCCGCGTCATCCTCAATCGGCTGGCGGTGAGTCGGCTCAACCCGGACGATCCGTTCCTCCTCCAAATCGATGCGTCGGTGTACTACGGCCGTGATCAAACCAATGGCGACCCGAACCTGGACTTCAGCCAACTCCGGCAAATCGATACGCCGTGGAATACGTACACCCGACCAGGCCTGCCGCGAACGCCGATTGCAAACCCTGGACGCGCGTCGATCAGAGCCGCGCTGAATCCGGCTGCGAACCCAGCGCCAGGCGATCCCATTTGTCAGGATCTGGCAAATCCGTCGGAGTGCTTCTACTTCTTCTACGTGCTCGCTGACGAGGACGGCAGTCACGCATTTTCGGCAACCTTCGAGCAACACGAGGCGAACATTGCCCGGTATGCCGACGTCGAATTTGGTGGATGATGTTGATGGCGCAACACACAGGACCACGCATTGCAGCAGTCATCGGTTCGCCGGTCGCGCACAGTCTGTCGCCCGTCATCCATCAGGCGGCGTTCGACTCTGCCGGCGTTGACTGGGTGTACACGGCGTTCGACATCGCCCGGGGGAGCGCTGAAGAGGCAATCAGCGCGATGCGCCTCCTCGGTCTCGCTGGGCTGTCGGTCACGATGCCACACAAGTCCGATGTCGCTCGACTCGTCGATCGCCTCGAGCCGGCCGCTCGGGCACTCGATGCTGTAAATACAGTGAGCTGGGATGGTGACGAACTCGTGGGTTCAAGCACCGACGGGGCTGGATTTGTCGCCTCGCTTGCCGAGGCTGGTGTCGATGTCACCGATGCTCGTATTGCTGTGATCGGAGCCGGGGGCGCGGCGCGATCGGTGATCGACGCACTCGGCCGCGCCGGCGCTGCCGACATCACGGTGCTCAATCGCACGCAGGATCGTGCCGAACAGGCCGCAACGCTGTCACCAGCAGCATCTGTCGGGATCGTCAGTGATGTGACGCGAGCGGACATCGTCGTGAACGCAACAAGTGTGGGGATGGGCGTCGAACCCGGCGGTGCGACCTCCGTCGACATGGCGTGTGACCCCGGCCTCTTGCGAGCCGGACAGATCGTCGCCGATCTGGTGTATCACCCCCTTGAAACAGCGTGGATGCGTGCCGCGGTTGACATTGGCGCGACGACGATCGACGGACTCGGCATGCTTGTCCATCAGGCCGCGCTGCAGCAGGAGCGTTGGCTCGGCCATCGTCCCGACACGGCGCCAATGCGTGCGGCGGCTGTGACTGAACTCGCTGCTCGGCGAAACGCTCCCAGATAGCCTGACCAGATGCTTCGCTATCTCACCGCCGGTGAAAGCCATGGTCAGGGCCTCGTGGTCATCATGGAAGGCCTGCCCGCCGGCCTCGAGATCACGGTCGAGGAGATCCAGGCCGAGATGGGCCGTCGCCGGCTTGGATATGGTCGAGGCCCGCGCCAGCGCTTTGAGGCTGACGAGCTCACGCTGATCGGTGGCGTCCGCCATGGGCGCACCCTGGGGTCTCCGGTAGCCATTGAGATCAAGAACAGCGAGTGGTTCCGCAGCGACAAGTGGCACGACGAGATGTCGCCGGCCCCAGGCGCAACGAAGGACCCGCTGACACAGGTCCGGCCGGGCCACGCAGACCTGGCGGGCATGCAGAAGTACGGCTTCACCGACGCCCGTGACGTGCTCGAACGAGCCAGCGCTCGAGAGACCGCAGCGCGCGTCGCTGCTGGCGCGGTTGCCAAGAAACTGCTCAAGGCACTCGATATCGAGGTCATCTCGCACGTCATCCAGATGGGTGACGCCCGAGTCCCATCGTCTGCTGCTCGCCCGACGCCGAGTGAACTCCATCGAGTGGACGAGAACCAGGTGCGCTGCTTCGACGCCGATGCGTCCGAGGCAATGATCGCTGCCATTAAGGCTGCCGCGAAGGAAGGCGACTCGCTCGGCGGAGTCGTCGAAGTGCTGGCATTTGGGGTGCCTGTCGGGCTCGGCAGCCACGTCCACTGGGACCGCAAGATCGACGCCGCCTTTGCGCAGGCCGTGATGAGCATTCAGGCGGTGAAGGGTGTCGAAATCGGAGACGGTTTTGAGGTTGCCGGACGGCGGGGAAGTGCCGCTCACGACCCGATCAGCTGGGACTCCGACGCAAACGAATACCGGCGAGGCAGCACACTCGCCGGAGGTACCGAGGGCGGGATGACCACCGGCGAACTCGTGGTCGTGCGTGCAGCAATGAAGCCACTCGCCACGCTGAACAAGCCCACCCTTGAAACCGTCGACACCGCCACCAAAGAATCAGGCGTCTCGTTCAAGGAACGCACCGACGTGACGGCGGTTCCAGCGATGGGTGTCGTTGCCGAGACCATGGTGTCGCTGGTACTGGCAACCGAAGCTCAGCGCAAGTTCGGCGGCGACTCGATGGACGAGTTTGTTCGTAATGCCGAGTCTTTCAGCGCCAACTTGTCGTGAACGTCTGCGGCGCGAAGCACTTGGTGCTGGTCGGGATGATGGGCGCAGGAAAGTCATCGGTCGGACGGGTGCTGGCGCGCAAGCTCGACCGCCCGTTGCTCGATTCCGATGAGCTGATCGAACAGCGCACCGGCCGTACCGTTCGGGAGATCTGGATGACGGACGGCGAGGCAGAGTTTCGTGAGCTGGAGACGAAGACACTCGTTGATGCGCTCAACGATGACGAGCCCTCGGTGGTCGCTGCTGCAGGTGGTGTGGTGCTTTCGGCGGCGAATCGGATCGCACTTGCAGAGAGCGATGCCCATGTGGTGTGGCTACTCGCGAACGTGGACGTGCTGATCGATCGAGTCAAGAACGGTGCGCATCGGCCGCTCCTCGACGACGACCCCGAGGCAATGTTGCGTGCGATGCACCGAGATCGTGACGAGCTGTATCGCGATGTCGCCGACGCAATCGTGTCGGTCGACAATCGGTCGGTGCACGATGTGGCCCAGGCGGTGCTTCGATGCGCCGGCTGAACGTTCCTCTCGGTGACCGCAGCTATGACGTCGTGGTTGGTCGGGGCGTGTCGGCCGAGCTCGCGTCGTTGCTTCCGGCGACTGCGCAGCGGGCGGCGGTGATCACCCAGGACGGTATTCCTGCAGAGATCGTCCTTCCTGGCCTCGATGTCGAGACGTTCGTGATCGGTCAGGGTGAGGGTGCCAAGACGCTCCACACCATCGAGACGCTGGTACGCGGGTTTGCAGGAATGGGCCTCACTCGGAACGACGTGGTGATCGGTGTCGGTGGTGGCATGGTTACCGATGTGGCGGGGTTTGCGGCGTCGACGTGGCACCGGGGCATCCCCGTCGTTCATGTGTCAACGAGTTTGCTCGGGATGGTCGATGCTGCGATTGGTGGCAAGACCGGCGTCAACTTGCCTGAAGGCAAGAATCTGGTCGGCGCGTATTGGCAGCCAACCGGTGTGCTGTGCGATCTCGACTTCCTCGACACGCTGCCGCCGCGCGAGATGCGCTGTGGTCTCGGCGAGATGGCGAAATATCACTTCCTCACCGGCGATGACCTGTTGGCGATGGATCTCGAAGCACGCGTCGCCCGGTGTATCGAGATCAAGGCCGAGGTCGTGGCATCGGACGAACGCGAAGGCGGCCGGCGTGCGCTGCTCAACTATGGGCACACATTTGCCCACGCGCTCGAGATCGCCACGCAACACGAACTGGCGCACGGTGAGGCCGTCGCGGTCGGTCTGATCTATGCCGCCGAGTTGGGGTTCGAGTTAGGTCGCATCGACGCTGCCCGAGTCCAAGGGCATCGGGCCGTGGTCGCAGGCGAGTACGACCTGATGACCAACCCGCCGCTCGGGCTCGATGCCGATGAGCTTGTGTCGCTGATGTATCGCGACAAGAAGGCTGTGGGCTCGGGCCTGACCTACGTGCTCGACGGTCCCGCTGGTCTTGAAGTGGTTTCAGGCGTCGGCGAGACACAGGTTCGCGCCGCAATGGCGCGCATCCTAGGCTGAACATCGACTCCGGAGGCCTGATGTTCAAGGCATCCCAGATTGACGGGCTCGACAGGATTGACGGGATCGACAGGTTCGCCGACGATGGTCGACGGCTGGGTCGGGCGGTTGGTAACTGAATCTGGCGTCAGGCAGGGACGAACGCCCGGGGGGCGCCCGTCGGTTGGCCTGAGGCTGGCCGAAAACGGCTCGAGGTTGGTCGAGAGGTAGGCATGAGGTTCGAGCCCGAAAGCCCCGCATGCCAACCGCCCCCGATACCAAACACTTGTTGGAGTGCCTACTGAGGGGGGGGGTGCCACCACCGGCCTGGGTGCCTGCAGGCTCGGGCTACGGGGTTACGAAAGATACGAAAGAAGTCCCCGAGCACTGCACAAACATCTACCAGGGCATCTACCACAGAGCTTTTCTGTGAGCCTGTGTGCCAGCCTCGGATAAACTGGGTCTACCAAAACGCAGAGGTCGCCGTCCGAAAGGGCAGCGGCTTCTGTGCTATCTGGGCTCAGAACGTGTCACGCACACGTCAACCCTGCGTGTTGATGCAGTTCCTACCGGTGGCGCCGTTACGCACAACTCGACGAAGTGGATGCTGGTTGGCCCGGTCTGGCAGGTTTCCGTCACCTCAGCCGGATCCACCATCGGCAATGATGGAGTGGTGGGAGACTACGCGCGGCGAGAAAGACCAATTCGAGTGACTCGCGAGATTTCCGCTCCGGCTGAAGTGGTCTGGGCCGTGATCGCGACGCCAGGGCACCTTGAGCATGTGCATCCATTTTGTGAGCACAACCCTGTGACGGAGTGGCCGGGGGCTGCGTCGCGCGACGAAATTCACTACCGAAGCGGCTGGGTGTATGAGAGGACTTTCACTCATTGGGTCGACGGTGTCGGCTACGACCTCGACATCGGCGCGCCGGGCGAACCGACCTCCCATGTCAGTTGGCGGATTTCCCCTCGACCACCTGGGGCCTGCAACTTGGCAATCAGCGTGTGGCCACGATCGCTTACTCGCATCCGTGGGCTGCAGTATCTTCTTCGACTTTTGGTCCTCGGTCCAATGATGCGCCGTTACTTGCGTTCGGTAACGAAGGGCGTGGAATGGTTCGTGACGCAAGGCGAGCCAGTGAGGGCAAACCAATTTGGAACTCACCAGTGGTTCTCGCAGCGGTGATCACGAGTTACCACGGTCTCTGATCGATCAGGCCCGGCACCACTACGGAACTGGCGGGGCCTCGTTGGCTCCGTCAGCGACGAAAACGCAGGGGCCGCCGTCCGATTCATGTCGGCGTCACGAAGTGCGTGGGTTTAAGGTCGAGCGCAGCGACAGCTACCGCTGGGCCGAGGACATCACCGCCTGAAGGTCAGTGTTCGACTCAATGCTGCGGTCGGCGTACCTGATGGCGTCGCGAACCTCGCCAACGGGTAACTAGCCATTGACCTAGTGGCGGCGATGTAGCTGCCGACCCGTACACAAACGAGCACGCCTTGATAAATGCGCTCCTTCAACGGTGATCAAGGCGTGCTTCGTTTTTCGCCGAGGCTGGAGCGCATGCGCACACAGAAGCATGGAGCCTTTGCCACCGCCTGTTCCCCGACGATCCGATCGGAGTTGTGTTCTCAGTCTGGAGGCTTTTGCCGAGCAAATCCCACACAATTTTCTGATGACAGCGCGACACGACTAGACCGCACGCATGTTCACATCAAGAAAATTTTGCGCCCAGAACGTTAGTGATGGTTTCATCATCCATTAGGGGCGTTATGACGATCTCAATCATTCCGTTCCAGTCAAGCGCATAGTCTCCCAGGGCGCCCGCGTCTGTGGATTCGAGAATCGCAAAGCCGCCAGTTCCGTCAACATTGTGATACCGCGACACAAGCGTTGCGCCCTCCGGTGGCATGCCACCAGTAGCCATAAACTGTTTGATGGTGTTGTCTCTGGCTTCCGGCGAATGGGTCCAGGCAAATTTGAATAGCATATTGCTCTCCTTTTAAAGGCGGCTCAAGTCGGCCGCATGTTCAGACTAACGAGTCGTTCCGAGCAGTTTTGTTGCCAGATTGTTAAGTCCGGGTTAAGGCGTCCGAGGTAGGAATCTGATGGCTCGCCGTGGCCAGGCCGAGCCCGACTGCCAGTTTCTGTCTGTCCGCGCTGGCTTGGCGCTCCCAAGCTACGACGTGCCACAGGAAGATCGCTCAGCCTGAGAACTGGATGCTCCACGCCTCGGGTTCGACGCCCGCTGGCACTTCACGGCGTTGATGTTGACTGGGTGTGCGAGTGGTAGCGACTCCGTCTCGACGACGATTGAACCGGAGACGACGATCGCGCCGACGACACACCCGCTCGGAAATGTCGCAGGGCGCAATTTCGACTTTGAGTGGCAGGCCTGGACGTGTGAGCTCGATACGGACCTGAACAGCGTCGACCTGGCCAGGTCAACCTGCGCGATCCGATTCTGGAACGAGTGGACCTGACCGGCGCGGACTTGGACAAGGCGAACCTGCCCGACGCGAAACTGCAGTACGCGAACCTGACAGTCGCTCAGCTGTCCGGCGCAAAGACGTGACTGGTCGTCATCACACCGTTTGTACGGTGGAACTAGCTCCACGCTTATGTTCTGATTAGCCATCACTGCCCCTCCGTCTGAAAATTCATCGAAAAAACAGCAACGTCCCCGTCAAGGGCGCCTGAGCTGGGGTTTAGTAAATAAAAGGCACATGATTCGGGTTTCGGTTGTCCCAGATTTGGTCGATTGAGAGGTTGTCCCAAATGACTGATCACGTGGCGGACTGTGCCGGTCCGAGCCGCCACCGCACTTAAAATTCGAGATTCTTTGGGAACTTTCAGGGTCGCACTGAAAGCACTCAGGGGGTGGCACTAAATCTCTTGCCTCTTAGACGTGGTGTCGCTGCAGGAAGAGTCCGCTCTTGGTCGACGGTATGGAACGTCGACAGTGTCGAAGGATCTTTCCCAGCGGGCCCAGACCCTGCTTGCGATGCAGGTCAACGGCGAACCGTTGCATCTCGACCACGGCTTTCCGATCCGGCTGATTGCCCCAGCACGGCTCGGTGTCAATCAAACCAAGTAGCTCGTCAAGGTGATTGTTCGATGAACGACACAACCCGGTGACCAACACAGCGACCAAGCCGGTGACCCGGGCAGCAAGTACGGCGCCCTGTTCTGGGTTGGCACCCTCCTCGGATGGGTGATCATCGGGTACGGCGCGCCCCTGATGCTTTCCGACGACGAGGCCGAATGGTTCAACATCGTTCGCTTGGTCACGATCGGCATCATCGCCCACGACATCGTGTGGCAATCGTTGTCTGTCGTTGCCGGCTTGCTCATATCGAAGATCATCGGCCGAGCGATTCCCTTCTGGGTTCGCTGGGCGGGCTGGACCACGGCGATCATCGTCGCTATGCGGTGGCCGGTTGGACGCCGCTACGGAGATCGTCTCAACAACGACACGATCTTGCCGCGCAACTACACGAACTCCATCGTGATCCTGCTCGCCGTCATCTGGATCGGCGCTGCGGCCTATGGGTTTGCATCCTCGCGTCGCTCGCTTTAGCGCTCCGAGGGGTAAACCACGCCGACCTGCTGGCGTACCTCGTCAAGCAGCTGCATGGTCCGCAGCGTCGCATCCCACGTGACCACATTGCTGTGAATGTGGCCATCGCGAATGCGCTCCATCGCATGCGCTGCCTCGTGGGCCAGGCCCTCGCTGGGCATCTCGACGTGTTGTGGATCAGCCCCGAGGGAGTGCACCGTGAACGAAGAGGTGAACCAGAAAGGTGGGTCCACATCGATCCGGCCCGTGGTTCCGACGATTCGGGCACCGAGCCCACTGACCGCGTCGAGCGACGTCTGGAACGTACTCAACGCTCCGCTCGGAAACGCCGCAACTCCCGCCACAGTCGCATCGACTCCGCCGGCGGTGAGCCGGCCGATCGCCTTGACCTCATCTGGGTACTCGCCGAGGACGAAACACGGAAAGGTCAGCGGGTAGATGCCCAGGTCGAGCAGCGCGCCGCCGGCAAGATCGGCTTGGCGGTGGCGACCGTCGGGATCAGAGATGTCCAAACAAAAGTCTGCATCGACGCTGACGATCTCGCCGATCTCGCCGGCGTTGACTCGTCGGCGAATGTCGACGACGGCAGGAATGAACCATGTCCACATTGCCTCCATCAGGAACCGATTGTTTCGACGCGCCGAGTCGATCATTTCCCCGGCCTCGGCCGCGTTGAGCGCAAAGGCCTTCTCGCACACGACGTGTTTGCCGGCGTTGAGCGCGGCCATCGTCATATCGTGGTGTTCGCTGTGCGGCGACGCGACATAGATGATGTCGACGTTCGGGTCAGCGCAGAGATCGGTGTGCGACGGATGGGCGCGTTCGATGTCGAACTCGGACGCGAACCGATCAGCTGACTCTTGGGATCGCGAGCCGACCGCAACAACCTCGGCATGTGGCAACGTGCGAAGTGCTCGGGTCATCTGCTCGGCGATACCGCCGGTTGATGCGATTCCCCAGCGCAGGGGAGTGGTCGAAGTATCGGACATGGCGCTGATACTTGCATTCGCGAGCGGTTCAGGAACTGCTGAGAAGGGCTTCGATCCATTGGGCGACGGCGTCATCGACATTCGTGCCGATCACGAGGTCCGCTGCAGATCGGGCCAACGATGAACCGTTGCCCATGGCGACGCCGAGGCCTGCCCACTCGAGCAGCGCCGCGTCGTTGTGGTTGTCGCCGAGTGCCACCACATCGCGCCGATCGATTCCCCAACGGCTGCACAGCTCTGCCACCGCAGTTGCCTTGTTGATGCCGACGCCGGTGATCTCGACGAACTGCACTCCGCTGGTCGAGACGGTCAACGGGTCAACCATCCGCGGCACGAGAAACTCGCGCAGTTCCTCCTGTTCGATCTCCGGATGGCGGACCATGATTTTCGTGGTGCGGTCCGACATGATCGGGCGGCGTGCAAGGCCACGCTCTTCGCCGAGGTCTTCGTGCACGAATGCGATGTCGTCAAACGCATCGTCCCACCCATTGCCATGGTCCGTTTCCCAGCAGAACGCAAACCGGTCGTCGATGGCCGACACGCACGCGAGCAGTCGCTCGACCATTGCCGGATCGATCGGAAATCGATCAGTGGTGTGGCCAGTCGGAAGGTCGTGGATCAGTGACCCGTTCGAGCAGACTGCAGTGTCGATCACTTCGACGGGGGCAAGTCGTGGCACCGCGGACGTGGTCGATCGACCGGTTGCGGCGATGACATGAATACCGGCGCCAACTGCAGCTTGTACTGCCGCAATGGTGCGCGGCGTGAGCGCGTGCTCAGGTCCGAACAGCGTGCCATCCAGGTCGCTAGCGATCAGCCGGACGGGTCGTCTCCGGGTCAATGAATCGTCCGGAAGCCGTACCATGCGAGCACGACGATACCGAGGCCGACGACGAGCTGGACCAGCGCCTTCTCACGCCGAACGAGCCACACCAGCAGACCAAACACCACCAGCGTGACGATGACCTGAGCGACAACGCCTGCATCGGTCTGCGGGGACCACAGGTCACCGACGGTCGAAGCGGGTACCGCCCTCAACTGGTGCCACGCTTGCGACGTTTGGCGACTCGACCGCGCATCATTGCCCACCATTCGCGCGGGAGGCTCCGGAACGTCGCGGTGGCGAACTCATCGGCGATGAACCCGATTGCCTGTGAGTAGGCAGGGTACGGGTGCACGGTGCCGAACAGCTTGCGGAGCCCGATGCCGTTGTCGATCATGATCGTGAACATGCCGATCATCTCGGCTGCATCAGGAGCGACGATCGCGGCGCGCAGGATCTTTCCAGTGAAACGTTCGGCGTCGACCGCAACAAAGCCGTGCTCAACATCGTCGGTCAGCCCGCGATCGATGTCCTTCAAGTGCTTGACCAGGCGAATCCGCCCCGTCTCAGGCAGCGCATCGAGTTCGGTCACGGTCAGGCCGACCGACGCGATCTGCGGCCGGCAGTACACAGCGCTAGGCAGCGCTCGGGCGTTCCCGATCTTGGGCAGCGGCAGCGCAATGGCTCGAATCGTGCGACGCGCGATCGAGTTCGCCCCGTGCGTCGTTGCGGTATTTCCGGTGACGTCACCGACGGCGTACACGCCGTCGACGGACGTCCGGCCCCAGTCGTCGGCGATAATGCCGTTCCGTGCGAGGTCGACGCCGGCATCTTCGAGGCCCAGCCCGGCGAGCTTTGGATGACGACCGATGCCGATCAGCACCTTGTCAACGCCGACAATCTCGTCGCCGTTGGTGAGGTGGGCCGTCTGCAGTGCCTCGTCGAAGCGTTCGATCGATGCCGACGTATGCGTGTGTGCTCCCCGAACGCGCAGCGCTGCCTCGATGGTGGACGACACCAGAGGGTCCTCCGTGCCGATCAACCGTTCTGCAAGCTCGACGATGTGAACCTCGCTCCCGAGGTCGAGAAAGGCCGTAGCCATCTCGAGGGAGATCACGCCCCCGCCGACCAACACGATGGTGTCGGGGACGGTCTCCATCTCGAAAATATTCTCGTTGGTGAGGACGCGCTCGGGCCCGAGACCCTCGACCGGAATTTCGATCGGTTTCGAACCGGTGCTCACGATCACGTTCTCGGCGTGGACCTCAACGTCCCCATCGGGTCCGCTCACACAGACGACGTGCGCGCCGTTCTCTGACTTGGTGAGGCGTGCCCAGCCGCGCACGAGATGAATGTGGTCGTGCGTTTCCATCTCGACGTCTTCGTCAGCTGCAAGCCCATCGCGCCGCGCCCGAACCCAGGCGAATGGATCATCCACGCCTGCTTCAGCGGCGTGCAGCAACGCCTTGGACGGAATACACCCAACGTTCGTGCAGTCGCCGCCGATCTTGTCGCCTTCGATCAGCACGATGTCGTGGCCGAAGTTCGACAAACCGGTCGCCATGGTCAAGCCACCCGAGCCAGCGCCAATCACGGCGGCCTTGTAGGTGGTCAGGGGGTCGTGGCCAATCATGTGGTGCTCGGTTCTGTGGAGAGACGGTGCGTCGCGCTGGGCATAGCTTGCCGTCGTTTGGCCGCGCGTGCGATCACGAGGCTGCTCACGAAGATCACAACGCTCAGGACTAGCGCGATGGGGTCGATGCCGCCGAGTCCCTGATCGACGCGTTCCAGCGAGGCGCCGAGGAGCACGAACGAGATCGTGCCGGGCAGCGAGCCGATTGCTGTGGCCATGATGAACGGCACGTACCGGATGCGCAGTGCGCCGGCGGCGTAGTTGACGAGGTCGTAGGGAAGAAACAGAAAGCGCATCACGAGCACGGTCTCGAAACTGTTGTCGCGCATCGTGTTCGACCAACGCGAGACCAGCGAGGATGCCGCTTGATCGCCCCGTTCGCCCACCTGGCCGCCTGGGGCGTGACCAAGTAATCGGCCCACAAGGTAGGCAAGAGTTGCTGAGCCATTGGACGCGACGATCACGATGACAACGCCCGCGACTGGGCCGAAGAGCACGCCGCCGACGATGGTGAGGACCGATGCCGGGAACAACACGAGCGGGCGGGCAAGGTAGACCGCGACGTATGCGACAACGCCCCACCAGGCGAATTCAACGGTGTCGATAAACGCCTGCGCAGCACCTGTGGTTGAGAGCCCGCTCGACGTCTGGTACTGCCACCAGGCCATGATCGCGGCGACCCAGATCGCCATCACCATGCCCCGCCGCGTCCAGACTTGCCAACGGGCCACCGACCCGTCGGCATGAGTCTCGGCATGCGGCATTGCGTTCATCAGAATGTCCCAACAGGATCATTGCCGCTCGACATTCCGCGATGACGGCTGTTTCGTGTTTGGTTCGCAACCAACTATGTGAGCGCGCCTCAATATGGTGCAGCTCACCGACTCTCCCCGCCGAATGACTCGATTCCCGTGGGAGCACCACATGCAGATCAATCTTGCCGTCGTGAGCGGCATCATGTCCAACGAGCCCATTCACCGCGAACTGGCCAACGGAGACCTGATCGTTCAGTTCGACCTCAGCACCTGCGTCGACCACGACGGGCGGGCAGCCAATGTTTCGGTGCCGGTGCCGGTGCCGGTGGCATGGCGCAATCCGTCAGCTGCCGCCGTCGGTGCTCTTGTCGCCGGTGAGGAAGTCGTGGTGACCGGCCGGGTCCAGCGGCGGTTCTTCCGCAGCGGCGGCCTGACGCAGACCAGAACCGAACTGGTCGCGGAGCGCTGCCTCCCGGCGCGGCGTACCAAAAGTGTGCGTTCGCTCCTGGCTGCAGCTGCTGCGAACTTGATTCCATAGGCGTCTCAGACGACGCTGCGTACGACCAGGCCAGTCCGTAGTTTCGGCGTGAAAAAGGTCGACTTCGGGGGCATCAGCAGACCTTCCCGAGCGGTGCGCTCGATCTCAGCGACGCTGACCGGGCGGATGAGGACGGCACCGGTCGCGGCGCCGCTCGTGACGGCTTCGACGACGTTGGTCACGCCATGCTGGTAGGTCACAGAGTGCGCAACCTCGGCCAGCACGTGTTCGAGCCATGCTCCATCCAGTGACCGCACCTCATCGAAGGCGCCCAGCTTGGGTGTCAGCCACTGCCCAGTGCCATCGGGTCCAATCAAACAGAGCTTCCCGTCGGCCTCCATCGCAGCGAGCGTGTCGGCCGTGGGCGTCCCGGCATCGGAGAGATCAAACGACGTGCCCAGTGCCGATCGAAGCCCATCGAAATCGATATCGGTGTAGAGCCGGTGGATCGCCTCGACGCTGAGCTGGTCGGCTACCAGTTCGCTGACGAAGGCCAGCGTGTCTTCGACATGGGCGTTCGTGATGCCACTGGCCCGAACCTCATCGCGGAAGGTGCGACTGATGCCGTACCGGTGATGGCCGTCGGCAATCAGGACATCGTCTGATCCGACCTTCTCGGCGATCGCAGCGACGCGGCCCGCGTCGCTGACACGTTCCACGACGTGCTCGACGCCATCAACGGTCACCGATGACAAGTGCTCACCAGGTTCGGCCAGCAAGTCGGTCAGGCCAGCGGCGAGCGAGAGACCCCAAATCGGAGACATATTGGCTTGGGTGGCGCGAGTGAGGTCGAGCCGATCGGTCGACGCCTTTGGTGTGACCCGTTCGTGAGGAAGGACGCCGCCGGCACCATCGTCGACGACTTCCAAACCGCCGAGTACTCCGGCAATATCGCGTGGGGCTCCGGTGGCGTCGATGAATCGCATGCGATAGATCGTGAAGGTGGGGGAGTCGTCGAAGTCGACCACTCCCGCGTCGATCCACTCGCGAAGCACGTTGCCTGCGCGCACGTACCTCTGAGGGCCGGCGGTTTCGCGTGGTACGTCGACGTGCGTGATGTTGAACGCGCTTCGAGCGTTGAGTGCATCGATGTCCACCTCGGACAACACGTCGTAGGGCGGGGCGATCACGTCGTCGATGGTGCGATCGCAGTAGCGGAGAGCTGGAAACGGAGTAAAGCGTGGCACCAGACCAGCATGCCAGTGTTGGACTGCATCGGGTGCAACGATCTACGCGTGATGGACAACAATATGGGTTCCATGCGCACGGTGCTGTGCGACCTTGATGGAGTGGTCTGGCTGGCCCGCGAGCCGATTCCGGGATCGTCCGATGCCGTTGCCCGACTTCGAGCATCTGGTCGTCGAGTGGTCTTCGTAACGAACAACTCGGCTGCCCGCGTCGAGGAACAGATTGCCGCACTCCTTGGCGTCGGAATCCGTGCCGATGGCGACATCGTCAGTTCGTCCACTGCCGCTGCACTCCTGATCGTGCCAGGTGAGCGGGTTCTCGTGGCTGGTGGCCCGGGAATCGTGCAAGCGGTTGAGAGCCGCGGGGGCGTCGCTGTGATCAACGACGGGACGGTGGACGGTGGACCATTCGATGCGGTGATGGTTGGGCTCCACCGCGATTTCGACTACGCACGTTTGGCCGCAGCGGCAAGTGCTCTGCACGGTGGAGCGCGACTGATCGGGACCAACTCTGATTCGACATACCCGACGCCGCGGGGACTCGAACCCGGCGGTGGCTCAATTGTCGCAGCGGTCGCATCCGCGGGTGAGCAAATTCCGACCTTCGCAGGCAAACCGCACCAACCGATGGCTGCAGCGATCGCAGCGCTGATCGGCGACGACTTCGATGCATCGACCACGGTGATGGTTGGGGACCGTCCGGAAACCGACGGTTTGATGGCTGAGCGCTTGGGTTGTGCATTTGCGTTGGTCCGGACCGGCGTGACACAACCGGGACAGGTGGTTGACGTCGACCTCCCGGTTACTGCAGACCTGGCCAACCTTGCTGCTGTCGCAACGGCCATCCTGGATTGATTGCCTGATTCGTTGTCGTGTGGGCACAAGCGCCAGCGGGCGAACTTTCGGCTCAGGCAATGACAGACCGAGGGCACCGATCCAGGCGGCGAGTATCATGGGGCTATGGCCACTTCACCGATTCAGAAGCTCATTGACGCCGGGATTCAATTCACCGATGTGTCGAAGAAACAGGCAGAGAAGATCGTCTCGGAGTTGGTCAAGGCCGGCGACGTTCAGAAGCGCGATGCCGAGAAGGTCGTTTCGCAGCTGGTTGAGCGTGGCAAGGAGACGTCAGACAAGGTCGCCGAAGTCGTGCAGCGCGAAGTCGCCAAGCAGGTCGGCTGGGTGTCGGAGCGGTTCGACGAACTCGAGGATCGCTTCGAAGAGATCGCCGGACGTCTCATTGATCGGGACCAAGGATCCGCAGAGCCGAAGAAGGCTCCAGCTAAGAAGAAGCCTGCCGTCAAGAAGAAGCCCGAAAGTAAGAAGGCTCCAGCCAAGAAGAAGCCTGCCGCCAAGAAGGCTCCGGCCAAGAAGAAGCCCGCCGCCAAGAAGGCACCGGCTCAGAAGAAGACCCCAAGTAAGAAGATCGCAGCAGTCGGAACGTCGGGCGTGCCCAAGGTCGCGACCAAGCGCACCGCTCGGTCGGACTGACGGGACTCCGGTGGCGGCTCGGCGGCGGCTTGACGCCGAATTAGTTCGACGCGAGCTCACATCCAGTCGTACCGAAGCGCAGCAGCTGATCGTCGCGAATCGGGTGCTCGTGAACGGCTCAGTTGCGGCGAAGTCGTCGCGCCAAGTTGCACCCGGAGACGCGCTCGTCGTTTCCGGACCACCGGCCCGCTTCGTCGGTCGCGGTGGTGAGAAGTTGGAAGGCGCGCTCGCTCACTTCGGTCTCGATGTCACTGGCCTTCGAGCGCTCGACGCCGGAGCCTCGACAGGTGGCTTCACTGATTGCCTTCTGCAGCGTGGGGCACGCGAGGTGGTCGCACTCGATGTCGGTCATGGCCAGCTCCATGAGCGGTTGCGCGGCGATGAACGTGTGATCAATATGGAGCGGACCAACGTTCGGCACATCTCCGTCGCCGATATCGGTGGGCCAGTCGACGTGGTCGTCGGTGATCTCTCGTTCATTTCGTTGGCGCTGGTCATTCCCGCCTTGGTGTCGGTGTGCCAACCTGAAGCTCCCATGGTGCTGCTCGTCAAACCCCAGTTCGAGGCCGGCCGTTCGGAGGTCAGCAAGGGACGCGGAATCATCACCGACCCGGTGATCCACGAGCGGGTTCAAGTTGAAGTCGCTCACGCCTTTACCGAGAGCGGCTGCATCGTGCACGACTGGACGACGTCGCCGATCACCGGGGCCGACGGCAACATCGAATTCCTCGTCCACGCAAGGGCACCAATGCTGCAATCCAGCGAGACAGAGCAATGAGCGGCGTCGCGCTGGTCGCGCACCATGAGCGAGATACGGCTCGGGCTCATGCACTCCGTGCAGCAGTGTGGTGCGCGGAGCACCAGCAAGACTTCTGGATGCCGCAGCAGGACGCCGATGCGCTCGACCTGTCCGAACACGCTGACGACCGAGCGATCGCCGAGGCCGACATCGTGTTGAGCTTGGGTGGCGATGGCACGATGCTGCGCTCGGTCGGGATGCTTGAGGGCGCCACGGTTCCGGTGCTCGGCGTGAATCTGGGCTCGTTGGGGTATCTGACCGAAATCGAGCCAGATTCCCTCGAACTCTCGCTGTCCTCGTTCTTTGCCGGACCCGAGTCGGGCGAGTGGCATATCGATGACCGAATGATGCTCGATGTGTCCGTCAACGGAGTTCACGCAGGCCGTGCGCTCAACGAAGCGGTAGTCGAGAAGAGCCAGTCCGGCCACACCGTCCGACTGCTCGCCCGGATTGACGGCGAACCTTTCACGCACTACGCAGCTGATGGTCTCATCGTCGCGACACCGACTGGATCCACCGCGTACTCGCTGTCGGCTCGCGGGCCGGTGGTGTCGCCCCGACATCGGGCCGTGCTGCTCACACCCGTAGCGCCACATATGCTCTTCGATCGGTCGTTGGTGCTCGATCCAAGCGAGGTCGTCGAGATCGAGGTCTCGGGACATCGTCGTGCCGAAGTCGCTATCGACGGCCAGCCGACCGCCACGCTCGACGACGGTGACGTGGTCTGCTGTGTCCCGTCGCCGGCCACCGCCAACTTCGTCCGATTCGGCACGTATCGGTATCACCAGATCCTCAAGGCAAAATTCGGACTCACTGATCGGTGACCGTGCCGCTCCTGGGCGGATGAGGCGTGCGGCCCAGTCCGTGCGCCGCAACCCGATACATCCGATTGTCGGGCCACCGGACGTTGAGTGCCAACCAGCACTGCATGGCCTCACGGGGAGTTCAACGGTCAGGCTCGGACTGTCCACCACGCCCGCTCGGACTGTTCGGACTCTGCTGAGACCAGAATCGCGAGGTCCCACTCCTCGGTGCCGATGATTGTGCGATGCGCAGGTCCCAATCAGACCGGTTCGCTGTCGTAGCAGACATCGGCCGCGTTGTTGAGTTCTCCGTATCGCCGGAACGCCTCTTTCCCTGACATGCCATCGACGCCGAATCCTGTGAGGGCATGCTCGCGGAACTCAGGAGATTGAGCATCACGACGGGCTCATCAGGGTCGGCTTGCCGCATCTGTTCGAGCGGTTGATCATCGACCTCGATGTTTCCACGCTTGGAATCTCGCGTGCTCGTTGCGATCACGTGCACTTCGGACGGAACCGTTCTGGCTGTGACGACCGGGGAGGTTGCGCCTGGCAGCCTGTCCTCACTCGGTCTGAAATCACCGAGTACTCTTTCCTCGACGGCAACCAACGTACGCTTTGAACAGTGTCGGTTCGCGAGCTGTCTTCTACGACGCCGATCTGTCGAACAGCGTGTTCGAGGGCTGTGAATTCACCGACACCGTGCTCGAGCATGGCAATGTCGAGGGCGTCGTCATTTCTTGACCGTTTGTCGTGGGTAAAGGCGCTGCGCTCCCACCCGTGTCAGGTGCTCGATGATTCGAAAACCTCGGTGCCTCCAACCCGTCTCGAACAAAGGTTCGATCGGATGCGCAATTCTGTGAGTCTGGGTTGTCATACTTGACAACGTGTTGACCGAACTCCACATTGAGAACCTGGGCGTGATCGAGCGACTCGAGTTGATGCTCGGCGCTGGGCTCACAGCGCTGACGGGCGAAACCGGAGCCGGCAAAACGATGCTCGTCGACGCGATCGATTTGCTCGTCGGTGGTCGAGCCGATGCCGCAATGGTCCGGCAGGGCACGACCGAAGCGCGAGTCGATGGTCGTTTTGTCGCAGCCGATGGCACAGAGACCATTCTGAGTCGGGTCATTCCGGCAGAGGGTCGTTCCCGGGCGTATGTCAACGGTCGCCTGGCGACGGCGACACTGCTCGCTGAGTCAGCTGCGGATGCAGTCGATCTGCACGGACAGCATGCGCACCAGAACTTGCTGTCGGTGTCCACGCAGCGGGCTGCACTCGACGAGTATGGCAACGTCGACATCGGTCCACTGCGCTCGGCGCGTGGCAGGCTGGCAGAAATCGATGCGGCGCTGGTCACGTTGGGCGGTGATGCTCGGGCGCGTGCCCGAGAGATTGATTTGCTCCGGTACCAAGTCGCTGAACTCGATGCCGCAAACGTTGTCGATGCCGGTGAGGACGGGCTGCTCGACACCGAGGAGTCAGTGCTCGCTGACGCCGTTGCCCACCGCGAAGCCGGAGGCAGTGCGTATGCAGTGCTCGCCGACGATGATGGTGCTCGTGATGTTCTCGGGCGGGCGCTCTTAGCGTTGGACGGCCGACAGCCGTTTACGGCCCAGGCCGCACGACTCCGCGAGTTGCTCACCGAGGTCGATGATCTCGTGGCCGAAGTGCGCGATATTGCTGACGGCATTGATGAGTCACCTGACCGGCTCTCTGTGCTTCGCGCTCGGCGCCAGGCGCTGAACGATCTTCAACGCAAATATGGCGATGGTCTGTCTGCAGTCATGTCCTTTCACGCCGAAGCCGAAGATCGGCTCCGCGAACTGGAGAGTTTCGACGAGCGCGCTGCTGTGTTGGATGCGCAACGCCAGTCGGTCCTCGCCGAAGAGCGCGCCGTTGCCGAAGCGGTCGGGCGTGCCCGCAGGGCAGCGGCGCCCAAGCTGGCAGCTGCGGTACAGAAGCGGCTACGCACTCTGGCCATGCCGAATGCGGCGGTTGCCGTCGAAGTTGGAGAGCATGGCGACGACCACCCGGGGGATCGCGTGCAATTCCTCCTCGCTGCTAATCCGGGATCGCCAATGTTGCCGCTGACCCGCGTGGCATCGGGTGGCGAGCTTGCCCGAGCGATGCTGGCGTTGCGACTCGTCCTGTCTGCTGCGTCCGGCGCCCGCGCTCATGACACGTTGGTTTTCGACGAGGTCGACGCCGGAATCGGGGGCGAAGCGGCACAGGCCGTCGGCGACGCACTCGCAGCGCTCGGCCGCCACCACCAGGTACTGGTCGTGACCCACCTGGCCCAAGTCGCCGCCACAGCCGACGCCCACGTATCGGTGTCAAAGAAGGTCAAGAAGGGCGCCACGTTCGCCACCGCTCGACATCTCCCAGGTGATGAACGCGTCGACGAAATCGCCCGGATGTTGTCGGGCTCGTCAACTCAATTGGCCCGCGAGCACGCCCGCGAACTCCTTGCGGAGCTACCCGTATGAAATTTGATTCGCAACGCGGTAGGGTGAGTTCCCGTCGTAATGTTCTTTGACGGAGGTCTGAAATGCCCAAGCACATTTTCGTGACAGGAGGCGTTGCCAGCTCCCTGGGCAAGGGCCTCACAGCCTCCTCACTTGGTCGCTTGCTCAAACACCGTGGCTACCGCGTCACGATGCAGAAGCTTGACCCGTACATCAACATCGATCCGGGGACGATGAACCCGTTTGAGCATGGCGAAGTGTTTGTCACCGACGATGGCGGCGAGACCGACCTTGACCTCGGCCACTACGAACGCTTCATCGACTAGAATCTCTCGCGCAACTCCAATGCCACGACTGGTTCGATTTACCAGTCAGTGTTGGCCGCCGAACGACGTGGCGACTACCTCGGCAAAACCGTGCAGGTCATCCCGCACATCACCGACGAGATCAAGCGACGCATTGAACGTGTCGCACGCAACGACGTCGACGTGGTCATCACCGAAGTCGGCGGCACGGTCGGCGACATTGAGATCCTTCCGTTCCTTGAGGCGATTCGCCAGTTCCGCAACATGGTGGGCCGCGACAACGTCTGCTACATCCACGTCACGCTCGTTCCCTTCATCGGCCCTGCCGGCGAGCAGAAGACCAAGCCGACGCAGCACTCGGTGACCGAACTCCGCAGCCGGGGGATCCAACCCGACGTCATCGTGTGTCGCAGCGAAGAGCCGCTGTCCGACGACCTGAAGCGCAAGGTCTCGGCAATGTGTGATGTGGAAGAGCGGGCCGTGGTCAACGCAGCGGACGCCAACAACATCTATGAGCTGCCGCTCATCCTGCACGACGAGGGCCTCGATGACTTTGTCTGCGACGTACTCCGACTCGATGGAACGATTGACCTCACGTACTGGCAGCAGTTCGTCGCCAAGGTTGAAGCCGCCACAACTCCGGTCCGCATTGGCCTGATTGGCAAGTACATCCAACTGCCCGACGCCTACCTATCGGTGGTCGAGAGTCTGAAGCACGCCGGATTCCACCACGGCGCCGATGTCGAGATTGAGTGGATCCAGTCTGAGAACGTCGAAGGGCTTCTCGCCGCAGGCCAGTTAAGCCATCTCGACGGCATCGTGATCCCAGGCGGCTTCGGCCATCGCGGTGTCGAAGGCAAGATTGCCGCCGCCCGTTACGCACGCGAGGAACAGGTACCTTGCCTCGGCATCTGTCTCGGGCTGCAGGCCATGAGCATTGACTACGCCCGCAACGTGGTCGGACTCGCAGATGCGAATTCGACAGAGTTCGACCCCGCCACGCCATACCCAGTCATCGACCTCATGCTGGACCAACGCGGGATCGAGGACAAGGGTGGCACCATGCGGCTGGGTGCGTACTACGCCGTGCTCGCCAGCGGCTCACAGATCGCGGAGGCATACGGCGAACCGGTTGTCAGCGAACGACACCGCCACCGCTATGAATTTAACGAGCAGTACCGAGGGCAACTCGAAGAGCACGGCCTCTGGTGTTCAGGCACATCACCCGACAACCGCCTCGTCGAGTTCATCGAACTTCCCGGGCACCCGTTCTGGGTCGCGACACAGGCGCACCCAGAGTTCAAGAGCCGCCCGGACCGCCCGCATCCGTTGTTCCGCGAACTCATCGCCGCGGCCCTCGAGCGGCGGGCGGCAACAGACGGCACGGATGAGCCAGTGGCCGACGCGTCGGTGCCTTCCGAGCCCTCGTTGCATTCGTGACCGCACCCGCTGGATTTCGGCGGCTCAACGAGTCGAAGGTCCACCAGGGCTACGTGTGGCACGTCGCCACTGCTGAGTACGCAGCGCCGGACGGCTCCACGTTCCACCGCGACATTGTTCGTTCGCCGGGTGCCGTCGGTGTCCTGCCGATCGTGTTCGATGCCGAGGGCAATGCCTCAGTGGTGCTGGTGACCCAGTACCGCCCGCCCTATGAAGAGATCGTCATTGAAATCCCCGCTGGGATGCGTGACATCGAAGGTGAACCAACGGCTGAAGTAGCCCGTCGCGAACTGGTCGAAGAGGCAGGTCTCGTCGCCGGTGAGCTTGCTCTCTTGGGCGAGATCTATCCCTCACCGGGCATGACTGACTCGGTCACGTCGCTGTACCTCGCAACCAACTGCACTCCCACGGCCACCGACCGCCAGGGACCAGAAGAAGAGCACATGGAAATCATGCACGTACCGCTGGACGACGCGCTCGTCATGATCGATCGCGGCGAAATCCGTGATGCGAAGACCGTCACGGCATTGCTGCTCACCGATCGACGACTGCGGAGCGCCGACGCCGGCTGATGGCTCGCGCCGAACTACCCCTCGCCATCGAGGAATTCCTCTCGTGGATGGTGGCTGAGAAAGGTCGATCTGCGAACACGCTCGCGGCCTACCGGCGTGACCTCACTGCGTACTGCGACTGGCTCGATCGACGCGACCGGACGGTGTGGTCGGTGTCGCACAGCGAGTTGGTCGACTTTGTCGGCGAGCGACGCGCATCGGATGCAGCAACGTCATCGATTGCGCGTCAACTCGCTGCGATTCGGATGCTCCATCGCTATCTGTCGATTGAGGGCGAACGCCCAGACGACCCGGCAGCGGAGTTGGAGGGCGTTCGAGTCCCGTCCGGTATTCCCAAACCGCTCACCGAGGACCAGGTCAGCAGCCTGCTTGACGCGGTCATCGGCACCGAGCCGCTGCATACTCGTGACCGGGCGTTGTTGGAGCTGTTGTATGCGACCGGTGCCCGGATCTCCGAGGCAGTCGGCCTGTCGATCGGCGACATCAACCTCGATGACAAGCTCGTGCTGCTGTACGGCAAGGGCGCAAAGGAGCGGCTGGTTCCCTTTGGTGGAGCAGCCCAAACGGCCATCGAAGAATGGTTCGGCAGAGGAGGTCGTGAGCGGCTGATTCCGGCTCAGTGGCAGAAGCGAGGCGACGCGGAGGCGGTCTTTCTCAACTCACGCGGCGGGCGTCTGACACGTCAGGCCGCCTGGCTGATCGTGAAGAAGTACGGCGATCGAGCTGGTATCTCGGAGCAACTCTCGCCGCACGTGCTGCGGCACAGTTGCGCCACTCACCTGCTTGACCACGGCGCGGATCTCCGCGTTGTCCAAGAAATGCTGGGTCATGCCTCGATCTCGACAACGCAGATCTATACACGAGTCAGCCAGGAGCGATTGTGGGACGTGTACCGCTCGGCGCATCCCCGCGCCACACTGCACTGATGTCGTCGCTGTCGCTCAGCCCGACGGGCGTCTGGCACCTCGTCGCCCGCTTCGTCACTTCACTGGCCCCGACGCCGCCGCCGGCCGAGCACGAGGCATGGGTCGATGAACACCTACTGCCAGGCGAACGTGCCCTCTGGGTCCAACTCAACAATCAGGATCGCCGGCACAGCGCGCTCGTCGCTCAGCGGTTCGTCGTGGAGCGACCGGCGGCGAGTAGGGCAGAGATCGCTGGCGCGATCCTGCATGATGTCGGCAAGATCGAATGCCGGCTCGGTACCTTCGGCCGTGTCATTGCAACCATTGTCGGTCCTCGAACCACACGTTTCGCTGCGTACCACGACCATGAAGCGATCGGTGCCCGGATGGCTGTTGCGGCCGGCTCCGATCCGATCACCGCCGAACTGATTGCGGGCGAGGGTTTGGCCTACGAGGCACTCAAGGCGTCAGACCACGCGTGATGCTTGCCGGAAAGCACGGTGGCTGTCCGGCGATGGTTGACGATGGCCCGGAGTGTCATCCACACCAGCAGGCCGAGCCAGATTCCTACGATTCCGAGTGATGGCGTCACGATGACGACCGCCGCGATTGGCGCGACTGCCAGCAGATAGGCGAATGACGCGCGTCCAATGAACCGGTAGTCGGCTGCACCAATGAGGATCCCGTCATAGGCGAATGCAACCGCACCGGGGAGGAGCAGAACGGCCAGGATGAGCAGCCCGCTGGTCGCCCGGCTGATCACGTCCCCGTCGGTGGAAAACGCGCGAGCAAGCAGCGGTGACGCTGCGGCAATCACGACGGCGAGTCCCGTCGCAAAGATCACGGACAGGCGCACGACGCGGCGAGCGAGCACCAGCGCATCGGCGCCGTCGACCCCACGCTCGACGCGTCCCAGTTCCTCGGCGACCAACGTCTGGGCCGGAACAGCCAAAGCATCCAGCGTGAGCGCCAGAAAGAGGAACATCGTGACCACGATTTGGTGGGCAGCAAGCGTGGCGTCGTCGATACGCGCCGCAATGGCCGTGGCGCCGGTGAACACAGCCAGAATTGAGCCAACGCGGAGCAGGAGATGGCGCCCGGCGGTCAGCAGGGGCAACATCTCGGGCCAGTTTGGTCGTCGTTGCGAAGCGGCCTTGAGCCGGCCTTGGATGACGACCAGGAATGCGATGCCGGCACCCACTTGGGCAACCACCGTCGACCATGCGGCCCCGGCGATGCCGAGGTCGAATCCGAACACCAGAATGAGTTCAACGACCACGTTGACGATGTTCGAGCAGACCAAGATGATCAGTGGCGTTCGGAAGTCAGATGCGCCGCGTTGTACTCCCTGTGCTGCGAGCGAGACGACGACGAACGGCACGCTGAGCGCAGCGATACGCAGATACTCAACGGCGAAGTCCAATACTTCGTTGCTGGCACCCAGCGCTGATGCCATCGGTTCGGCACCCAGGATCAAGACGGGCACGGCGGCAATTCCGACCATTGCGCCTAGCCACACCGCCTGCACTCCGACGTTGGCCGCTTCCGTGTCGTGTTGCGCGCCGAGACGGTGAGCCACCCTCTGCGTCGTACCGTAAGTGATGAAATTGCTGCTTGCGATCACGAGCGAGAGGATCGCGACTGCGATGGCGAGTCCGCCGAGTTGATCGGTTCCGAGCCGACCAACCACCGCGGTGTCGACCAGGCGATACAACGGCTCCGCCGCCAAGGTGCCGAGCGCGGGAAGGGCCAGCGCGATGACGCGCCGGTCGAGGTCGTTCAAGCCGGCAACATGCCGATGTTCGTGTACGCCCGCTCGAGGGTTGCAGCGGCAACGCCTCTGGCTCGCTCTGCGCCAATCTTGAGCAGCCGCGCAAGCTCTCCGCGGTCCTCCATTAACTCGTTGTAACGCTCGCGGATTGGATCGAGCACGGCCAACACCGCCTCGCCAGTGGCGACCTTTAAGGCGCCGTACTGCTCGAATTCCTCCGCAACAGCCTGAGGTGTGCGATCGGTGACGGCGGCATGGATCTCGAGCAGATTGCTGACACCTGGCTTGATCTCGCGGTCGAAGCGCACCGAATCGGGCCCAGTCTCGGAATCGGTGACCGCTCGCTTGAACTTCTTCATGACCGCCTTGGGATCATCGGTGAGGTAGACGCAACCGGCATCGGAATCGTCAGACTTCGACATCTTCGAAGAGGGGTCCTGCAAGCTCATCACTCGCGCGCCAGCCGCGGGTGTGACTGCTTCGGGGAGCACAAACGTCTCGCCGAACCGATGATTGAACCTGAGGGCGGCATCGCGGGTGATCTCGATGTGCTGGCGCTGGTCGTCGCCGACAGGGACCTGATTGGTGTCGTAGAGCAGGATGTCGGCGGCCTGCAGAGCGGGGTAGGTGAAGAGCCCGCCGCTGATGAAGTCCTGCTCGCGTTTGGCCGACTTGTCCTTGAACTGTGTCATCCGCGACAACTCGCCAAAACTGATGGTGCACTCCATGACCCAGCCCAGCTGGTTGTGCTCGGGAACATGGCTTTGGACGAACACAGTTGCGACGTCGGGGTCGAGTCCCACCGCGAAGAACATGGCGGCCAGCTCAACCGCAGCCTGACCGACGACCCCTGGTTTGTCGGTCACGGTGAGCGCATGCAGGTCAACGATGCCGTGGAACGCATCGTTGCGATGCTGTCCAGCGACCCAGGGTTGTAGCGCACCGAGGTAGTTCCCGAGGTGGACATCACCAGTCGGCTGCATGCACGACAGCACGCGGGGCTTGGTGGAAGATGCTGCTGGATCGGTCACGTCAGAGACGATACCGCTGGACTCACCGCCGCTTCTGTATCGTTTCCCCAGATGGTTGATGTCGCAACACCGGTCTATGAAGGGCCGTTCGATCTGCTGCTGCAGTTGATCTTGAAGGAACAGGTCGACATCTACGAAATCAACCTGTCGACCATCGTCGATGCATACCTTGTCGAGCTGGAGCGGCTCGCTGAACTTGATCTCGACATCGCCACCAGCTTCTTACTCATCGCAGCGACCCTTGTCGATCTCAAAGCCCGCCGCTTGTTGCCGAACACCGGCGATATCGATCTCGACGACGAACTTGCCCTGTGGGAAGAGCGCGACATGTTGCTCGCTCGACTGCTCGAAGCGAAGACCTTCAAGGATGTTGCTGGAGTGTTTGCTCGTCTCGCTGATGAAGCGGACAAGACATTCCCGCGGGTCGTCGGGCCCGATGAACGTTTCAACGCCGTGCTCCCGGACATGCTCGAGGGCACCAGCCTGAAGCGATTCCAGAACGCCGCAATCAAGGCGCTCACACCGCGGCCCAAGCCGGTGGTCGACCTGTTTCACGTCAACCCGATCAAGGTCACGGTCGCCGATGCTGTCGCTGAACTTCTCGACGAACTGCCCCGTGTTGGGAAGATCTCGTTCCGACGTCTCACGTCGCAGTTCGCCGACCGAATTGACGTGATCGTGCGCTTCCTTGCGCTCCTCGAACTCTTCAAGCAGGGTGCCGTCGAACTCGAACAACCCGAACGCTTCGGTGACATCGACGTCGTGTGGTCCGTTGACGAGGACTTCGACACCGATTCCATCCTGATCGACGCCTACGAAGGCTGACATGACTGACATGACTGATTCTCCGACTCCAGCCAGCGCAGGTGCGCCCGAACCGGACCGCCCTTTTGAGCCCATCGGTGATCAGGTCCGCGCGTTGAAACGGGCCATCGAAGCGATTGTGCTCGTTGCCCATGACCCGGTCCCGGCGGACCTGCTGGCACAACTGCTTGAACAGCCGACGACCTTGATTGACACGTGGTGCGACGAGATCGCCGAGTCCTACGCCGCAGCCGGCAACGGGTTCGAGTTCGTTCGCGTGGCCGGTGGCTTGCGCTACCAGACAGCGGCCGACGTGACGCCATATGTCGAGCGGTTTCTCTTGCATGATCAGCGGGCGCGACTCTCCGGCGCGGCACTCGAGACGTTGGCGATCGTGGCATACAAGCAGCCGATCTCTCGTGCCCAGGTCGGAGCAATTCGCGGGGTCGACCCTGACGGTGTGCTCCGGACCTTGCAGGCCCGTGGCTACATCGACGAGGTCGCTCGCGATGATGGACCGGGCCAGGCCATTCTGTTCGGCACCACAGCAACGTTCCTCGAGAAGCTAGGTCTCGAATCGCTCGACGACCTGCCGGCCATCGCTGAGTTCATCCCTGGCGCTGACGTTGTGGAGCTCCTTGAGCACGGGCTACGGGTCACCCCTGAAATCGACGTGGCGCCCACTGCGGTGCATGCCGCAGTGCAGAGCGATCCGGCTGTCGAACTGCCTTCCGACGATGTCTCGTGACTGACGACAACGGTGCGGGCGCCGGGTTCGAACCGCCGCTGTGGGAACAATTGGCAGAACAGAGTGCACAGCTCCACCAGGGAGTGCGTCTGCAGAAAGTGCTGGCCGCCACTGGTTGGGGAAGCCGCCGCGTCTGTGAAGAACTGATCGCAGAGGGCCGCGTCACGGTCAACGGTGAGGTCGCGATACTGGGGCGGCGCGTCGATGCAGATGTCGACCGAGTTGAGGTCGACGGTGCCCCGATCGGAGTCCGGCCCGGACTCGTGTACTACCTGCTCAATAAGCCCGCGGGAGTGGTCACGACGGCAAAGGACACGCACGGCCGGCCAACGGTGGTGGAACTCGTGCCGAGCGAGCCGCGCGTCTTTTCCGTTGGGCGGCTCGACGCCGACACCGAGGGTCTGCTGCTGCTGACCAACGACGGCGACCTGGCCAATCGCATCGCTCACCCGTCGCACGGCGTCGAGAAGGAATATCTCGCCGAGGTGAGCGGGGGAGCGCTCTCGGCCGGGCAGCTTCGACAACTGCGTCAGGGCGTCGAACTCGAGGACGGCATCACTGCGCCAGCGAGGGTGTCCCAGCCCGAAGCCGGCTTGCTGCGGCTGACTCTCCACGAGGGCCGCAACCGGCAGGTGCGGCGGATGTGCGATGCGGTCGGTCATCCGGTGACCCGCCTCGTGCGGACCCGCATCGGTCCACTGTTCGACCGTTCGCTGGTTCCAGGTGACTGGCGCGAACTCACTGCCGCCGAGCGTCGCTTGACAATTGAGGCGGTCGCTGAATCCGCCCGCCAGTACGATTCGCCATCGTGACCGACATGTCGAGTGCCCCGCAGCGGCGAGCCAACGTCATTGGCCTCGGCCTGATCGGTGGGTCGATCGCACTGGCGTTGCAAGAGCGCGGGTGGACCGTGTCGGGCGATGACGCCCGCGAGCCAACCCTTATGGCCGCGCTCGAACGTGGAGTCATCGATGCAACAGGTCTCGACCAGCAGGCCGAGATCACCTTCGTTGCGGTACCGGTGCTCGCCGTAGCCGACCAGGTCAAACGAGCGCTCGCTGAGACCACGGGATTGGTCACCGACGTCGGCAGTGTCAAGGGCCCGGTGTGTCGTGCGCACGACAACCGTCGCTTCGTCGGCGGGCATCCGATGGCCGGAAGCGAGTTCGACGGCCTCGACGGTGCCCAGGCGGATCTCTTCAACAGCGCGGTCTGGGTGCTCACGCCGCTCGAAACCAGTGACGATGCAACATTTGCCCAGGTCAACAGCATCATCGCGTCACTTGGTGCCGATGTTGTGGCGCTCAGTCCCGAGCGCCACGACCAACTCGTCGCCGTCGTGAGCCACGTGCCGCACCTCACGGCCGCCACGCTGATGGGAATGGCCAGCGAACGGGCTGAGGAGCACGCTGCGCTCCTCCGGCTTGCTGCCGGGGGCTTTCGCGACATGACACGTGTCGCCAGCGGCCAACCAGATATTTGGATCGACATCTGTTCGGAGAACAAAGTTGCGATCATGAGCGCACTCGACGGTCTGATCGCCGGTCTGAGCGAGATACGCGATGTCGTTGCTGTCGATGACCACGACGTGCTGCGCGCACGGTTGCAAGCGGCACGTGAAGCACGGACGAATCTTCCGTCGCGTGTCGTCCGTCCGGAGGACCTCGCCGAGGTCCGCATCCCCATCCCCGACCGCGCTGGCGCGGCGGCTGAGGTGTTCACTCTGGCTGCCGAGCTGGGCGTCAACATCGCCAACTTCGAAGTGGTCCACTTGGCCGAGAGCAACCGAGGTGTCGCCGTCGTCTTGATTGACGAGACCACGTCTGAAGTGTTCCGTGGCGGCCTCATCGCTCGAGGGTTCCGGCCGTCTGTGCAAGCGCTCTCATGAGCGAGTCTCATCGCGTTCGCCGAGCTGATGGGCCGGTCATCGCCGACGTGGTCGTGCCGCCGTCGAAGAGCATTGCCAATCGGGCGCTGATCTGTGCTGCACTTGCCGATGGTGAGAGTGAGATCACCGGCGTGGCCCCGGGTGACGACACCTCGGCAATGCTGGACTGCCTTGATCGGCTCGGTATCCCGGTCGCCGTCTCGAAGCGCGACGGAAACTTGGTCGGCGCCGTCGTGGGCAGCGCCGGCAACCTCCCCGCCGGTCCCATCACCCTGCCGACGCGGTTGGCCGGTACGACGTCACGGTTCATCACCGCCTTGGCCGCGATCGGCCCTGGGCCGTACCTCGTCGATGGGGATCCGCCACTGCGGAGCCGGCCGATGGGGCCGCTTCACAACTCCTTGATCGCGCTTGGCGCGACGCTGGAACCGGGTGACCGGCCCGGCCACCTGCCGGTCACCGTCAGTGGACCGTTGCGCGGTGCCGACGCGGTGGTCATGCCAGGCAATGTCTCGAGCCAGTACGTCTCGGCGTTGATGTTGGTCGCGCCGTACATCCGCCGTGGACTGCGGCTCGGGCTCTCCACGTCCTTGGTATCGCGTCCGTACGTGGAGATCACGCGCGCGGTGATGACAGCCTTTGGTGCCGACGACATTGAGTTGAGCGACCGTCGCGTCCACGTTGGCGAGGGCGGCTATTTCGGTGCGGCCTATCGAGTCGAGCCGGACGCATCGTCGGCGAGCTATCCGCTCGCTGCTGCAGCGATGGCTGGGGGAGCGGTCTGCGTGCGGGGTCTCGGCGCCAATGCGTTGCAGGGCGATGCTCGTTTCGTTGACGTCCTGGTTGAAATGGGCTGCACCGCAACGGTGAGTGCTGACGACACGGTCATCATGCGCCGGCGCGACACGCCATTGCGAGGCATTGAGATCGACATGTCCGACATCTCGGACCTCGTCCCGACGATGGCCGTGATCGCAACGCAAGCTGTCACGCCGACGCGGATCACGGGGGTGGGCTTCATCCGCAAGAAAGAGAGCGATCGGCTCGGCGACCTCGCAGACGAACTCGCCAAAACTGGTGCCGACATCACCGTCGAGGCCGATGGTCTCCTGATCACCCCGACCGACCTCCTGCACGCTGCCACACTCGACACGCACCACGATCACCGACTGGGTATGGCCTTTGGCATCCTCGGACTGGTTGTCGATGGCATCGAGGTCAACGACCCGGGAGTCGTGTCAAAGAGTTGGCCCGCCTTTTGGGATGCGCTCGAGGCGATCCCCGCCCGCGGGCAGTGAGCAGCGATCGGCCCCGAGTCGCGGCCTTCGATGTCGACGGCACGCTGACCACCCGTGACTGTGTCGTCCCGTTCCTCCGTCGTGTTGCAGGCACACCCCAGCTGTCGCTGAAGCTCGTCGTGAATGCACGCCACACGGTGCCCGCGCTTGTGCGGCGGGACCGCGACGCACTGAAGGAAGCCTCGGCACGTGCCGCGTTTCGGGACCGTTCAGTGCAGGACATTGGTCGACATGCCGCCGAATTCGCCCGAATGGTGCACACGTCCTGGCTTGAACCGCAAACACTTGAGATGCTGCGTGCGCATCAGGCTGCCGGCGACATCGTGCTGCTGGTCTCAGCCTCGTTCGAGGTCTATCTTCGTCCACTCGGCGGCTTGCTTGCCGTGGACGATGTGCTCGCTGTGCGACTTGCGGTCGGGTCGGACCGAACGTTCACGGGTGACTTGAGCGGCCAGAACTGTCGTGGCCCCGAGAAGGTACGCCGTGTACACACCTGGCTCGATGAGCACTGCTCCGATGTCGGCGGTCGCCAAGGAGTGCATCTCACCGCGTACGGTGACTCCGTAGGCGACCGCGAACTCCTCCTCGACGCGGACACTGCCGTGTTTGTTGGCAAGCATCAACCCAGCTGGCTGCCGGCGTCGGCCGGATAGAACAACGCTGGTCAGTCAGACCGGACAACGTCAGGTGCCCCGCAGCTACCTGCAGGGCGCTATGGTCAGCGCAGTGATTTCGGGCCTGATTCGCACCGCTCGGCCCAAGCAGTGGCTGAAGAATGTGCTGGTGTTTGCCGCGCCCGGCGCCGCCGGTGTGCTGAATCAGGGCCGCGAACTCGGCCTGACGATCATTGTGTTCGTGGCGTTTTGTTTCGCCGCATCGGCGGTGTACTACTGGAACGATCTGATCGACGTCACGGCGGACCGGATGCACCCGACCAAGCGCGATCGACCGATTGCTGCCGGTGATGTGCCCATCAGCGCTGCGCGTGCGGTTGGCGTCATTGCTCCCTTCGTTGCGCTCGGTCTGGCTGGCCTGACGGGCCGTTGGCAAACCGTGGCGGTGATTGGGATCTACCTCGTTGTCAACCTCGCCTACAACTTCGGACTGAAAGACATCCCCGTCGTCGAACTCCTGGTGGTCGCATCCGGTTTCGTCTTACGCGCCGGAGCAGGTGCCGTGGCCGTCGACGTGCCGATGTCGCGATGGTTCGTGCTGTGCACCACCTTCGGCTCCCTCTTCATCGTTGCCGGCAAGCGCTATGCCGAGTTGAACGACCTGGGGCCTGGGGCAGGCACGCGCGCCACGCTCGAAATGTACACCGTTGGCTACCTCCGGATCGTGCTGTCGATCAGTTGTGGTGCTGCCCTTCTGAGTTACTGCGTCTGGGCCTTCGAGACCAGTGCCGAAGCAGACGCGCTCGGCGAGTTCGACTTCCCGCTCTACGAACTCTCCATCGTCCCGATGCTCGCAGCACTCCTGCGGTATCTGCTTGTGCTCGAACAGGGAGGGGGCGGAGCCCCTGAGGAGGTTTTTACCAAGGACCGCATCTTGCAGATCCTGGGCCTCGCTTGGATCGTGATCTATGGCATCGCCGTCTACGCTGGCTGACCACATGGACAACGCACCTGGCAGGCCGCAATTCGATCGTCCCGCGCTTGTTTCGGTGATGGCGCAGGTGGCCGAGGTTGACGGGTGGATGACCCCGGGGCAGGCATCGACGCTGTACGACAGTGCTGTTCGCTGCCCGGACGGCAGTCAAGTCGTCGAGATCGGCTCGTTTCAGGGACGCTCAACGATCGTCCTGGCAATGGCTGCTGACCCGTCGGTGCAGGTGATCGCGATCGATCCTCACGCCGGCAACGATCGCGGGCCACAACAGATCGATGGCTACGCAGACGAGGCGGACAGCGACCATGCGATCTTCAACAAGAACCTCGCTGATGCCGGCGTAGCCGGGCGGGTGCGTCACCTCCGGATGTTCTCCGATGATGCGCACACTGAGGTCGCCGGTGACCTTGGCGTGTTGTACGTCGATGGCGCGCACCGGTACGCCCCGGCACGAGCCGACATCGTGTCCTGGGGCGCACGGGTCGAGGACGGCGGAACGTTGCTGATCCATGATTCGTTCTCGTCAATCGGTGTCACTTTCGCAATTCTCCGCGAATTGTTACTCGGTTCGAAGTTCCGGTACGTCGGTCGGTCACGATCGATGACGATCTACCGAGCCGACCTCGCGAGCGGACCGCTTGACCGAGTGAAGAACGCCGTGCGCCAACTCGCTCAGTTGCCATGGTTCATGAAGAACGTCGGACTCAAAGTGTTGTTGACCGCCGGGTTGGGCAAGGTCATGGTCCGGCTCGGACGAACTGCGCCCGAATGGCCGTACTGAACTGCTGATGGACGACCAACAGTTACTCACGGGCTGGGGGAGGACTGCGGCGAGTTTGGCCACCGTCAAGTCAGTCGGTGTCGAACAACTCGCCGAACTTGATGTCGGCGCCCGCGGTGCGATCGCCCGCGGCCTTGGCCGGGCATACGGAGATCCCGCCCAGAATGGGGGTGGCATTGTCATTCGGATCAAACCATCTGCCAATCCGGTGTGGATCGACAGTCGAGCGGGGACGGCCACCGTCGATGCCGGGGTGAGCTTCGATGAGTTGTTGCGTCGCATCGTGCCGCACGGATTCTTCGTCCCCGTCACGCCGGGCACACGGTTCATCACCGTCGGTGGAGCCATTGCCAGTGATGTCCACGGCAAGGGTCATCACACCGACCTCACCTTCGGTCACCACGTGAGGTCGCTGGACATCGTGCTGGCCGACGGTACTGAGCACACCGTCGGGCCGACCGCCGAACCCGACCTCTTCTGGGCGACCGTCGGCGGGATGGGGCTGACCGGTGTGATCACCCGAGCAACATTTGACCTGTTGCGGATCGAAACGAATCGGTGTCTTGTCGAGACACAGCGCCTGGCCGATCTTGACGCGCTGATCGCTGCGATGAGCGATGGCGACGCGGATCATCGCTACTCGGTTGCGTGGATCGATCTCGCTACGAAGGGTCCGACCCTTGGTCGCTCGATTCTTGAGCGTGGCGATCACGCCACCCTCGATGACCTCGCCGAGTACGCGCCAAAAGCACTCCGCGATCCGCTTGGCTTTGCACCGGG
>Ga0209374_1000312_pt1 | contig 55881 bp, 56 predicted proteins | sample SaaInlLV_DNA_10m_FD_184683 | JGI IMG/M metagenome (GOLD analysis project Ga0209374, IMG submission 184683) | Marine microbial communities from expanding oxygen minimum zones in the Saanich Inlet - SI075_LV_DNA_10m (SPAdes) (version 2) | ecosystem: Environmental > Aquatic > Marine > Unclassified ... | reverse complement strand
ACATAGTCTCGTGAAATTCATATTCCCCCTTGGTGCGCGCAGAAGACCGGTTCACTAGAAACTATTGCTTTCATGGACAATAAATCAATTCCAGGATTTATCAAGTATATACACCTAAATTGAAAAACAATCACCTCCTATAGGAATCATGGCGGAAGCGGATATTGATGATATCTGTAGAGTTCTCGCTGTATGTTTTAGACATGGGAGTTCACTTTCAGACCTAGATATCGAAAGGGTGTTATCTTTCGACATGGGCTGGCTATCACCTGAAGAAGCGAGTACCGCAGTTCACGCCTTAATCGACACTGGATGGTTGATTGGAGATGATGAGTCATTACAGTCTGTAGTCAAAAACAACACAGTTACAACTCCTCTTGGCTGGTTTCCTAGACCCTCCAGATTAACAAATCCTGTTCGTTATGATTCCAAATTATTCACTAGCACTTCTGAACCAACCAGCAAACCTATCGTCGAGGAAATGAAAAAACCAGAAACTAAACCAAAGGTGCAGAGTGATTCCGAAGTGACCAGTAAAGACCCTAGAGCGAAAATGGAAAGGAGACTCAAGAGATTTGTTGCTAAGCAGTCGAAACTCGATGTCGAAGAAATAGAAAGGCGAGTGCAGAGAAAGAAAAGCGCACTGAGTTTCGTAACTGTGTGGATGTGTATTGCACTAGTAGCAAGAGAGCAGGGGCTCGAAATGGATGATATAATTCAAGCCCTTTCAGCGAATTAAGCCAAGTCATCTAACTGTGGTTCAAACTCTTTCTCGATAACCTGTTCTTCCTTACTTCTCGCTGATAATTCCATAACAACAGGCAATAAGACCAATGCCAAAACTAGAGAGAATAACACTGTTATTGCAGTTATCAAACCGAAATCTTGTATCACTGGCATTGGTGAAAACATCAAGACTAAGAATCCTAAAGCAGTTGTTAGAGCACTCATTATCAATGCTACACCAGTGGTTGAAATCGAAGCCCTCAAAGCATCCCAATGGTTATTCCTTCGAGATAGTTCTACTTCGAATCGGCGCCACATGTGAATTGAATAATCAATTCCAATTCCTAAAGTCAATGCTGTAACCATGACTGTCAAAACATTCCACTTCAATCCAATTACTGCCATAGAGCCTACTACCCAAAGGGAAGCGACTCCAACAGGGAAAAGAATTACTACAGCTGGTAGAATTCGTCTTGTTAAAGAGATTAGAACTATGAAAGAGACGATTAGAGATATCGCAGTAGATTTAATTTGAGAAATCGAAATGCCATCTAAAACTGATTGAAGCATTGCTAAGTCTCCAGTAACGTATAACTCAGAATTGGATGCAAGATTATACCTTAATGTACCTGATTTAGATTCATCTCCCAGCATTGTTTCAAAGTCCTTGACTACTTGCTCAGATTGTACTGAAGTCGAAGCTTCAACACGTACTTCATTTCTAAGGTAGATAATATTCGAATCTTCCAAATAGACGCTATTCTGAACTCTTTGTGACCAAGTCTCACCACTAATTGCATCTGCGATTGTATCGTTCTGCATCAAGGATTGGAAAGCGAATCCTAGGTCGCAACCCCTGCTGTAGTTATTGACATAAACACCACCGTCAGCAAACACTTCTAGATTATGCGCCTCACCAAATGCGACATCACGTAGAATAGCATCCCTAAGGATGACATATGGCCCCTCATAAGATGGGGAGGGAAGTTTACCGTCTGTACCAACTACATCGTGATTAGATTCTAAGTCACCATGCAGCCCTCTCAATTCATTTAATAAATCAGAGTCACCCTCGATGTAGACTTTCTCCTCAACCGGTTCGAATAAGACGTAGATGACTTTCCAACCAGCACTATCATAATTTTCTGACAAGTCCTCTCTAACACCCATTATTTCCATATCTGGATCTACAAAGTCTCCTAAGTCAAAATCTGTGTCAAGTGATGCTGCACCAAGTATGGAAATTCCTGACAGAAGTAATACTACTAGGAAAATACTGACTTGCTGTTTCTGTTGTATTTTAACTAGATTATTGGTGAACACTGGTAGTGTTATGGCTTTGGATACTTTTGAAATTTTGGAAGAATCAATTACAACGTGAAGAGCACCTACTACGACTGTCGATGTAATGAAAGCACATATTACACCAAAAGCCAGAGCCAAACCAAATGTTGTCAATGGTGGAAGAGGAGATACAATATTTGCAAGGAATGCTGAAACAGTAGTTATTACTGCTAGAGATAGAGGGACTGAAAGTTTAGCACAAGCACGTAGCCATGATTCTGCTGGGTCAGGGTACTGCTCTCTTAGGGCGGCTTGTGCTCTTTGCAAGTGAATTGCGTAATCGATTCCAAGTCCAAGAACTAGAGGAGCCACTGCAACTTCTAAAGCAGTGAATTTGACATTGAATAGATTTAACGCCCCATAGGTCCAAATCAATGCACAAGACAAACCAAAGAGTGGGAAGGCAACATCACTAACTGAACGGAAAGTAAAGATTAGCAATACTACTACAACCAATAGCGCAAGTACTACGAGTAAGGCTAGATTATCAAAAGTTCCACTATCAATATCATGAGATAATAAATCAAGAGATACCACACCATAATCTAATCCGGAGTCCTCTGAAAGTTTATTGAATTTCTCTCTTAGTTCCACTTGAACTTCTTTTCTATCCTCTTCGCTCATATCTGGGTCGATCTCTAAAACCCACAAAGTCGAACTCGCAACTGGAGTTCCATCCCCAGTTCCGTCAGAAAGGTAGTCGCATGTCGGAGTGAAGTCAAGGTCCGTGTTTAGCAATGCAGAGGAAGCATATGTAGCTGCGGAAAGGAATTGGTCATCATTAGTCAAACGACATTCGACATCATCGTCCACTATCTCATCCAATAATTGATTCCAAGAACTGAGTTCTGAAAGATTGGTACCATTGGATTCTTCGTCTAGAGCCAATTGAAGAATATTTGGAGTTGTAGTCCATACCACAACAGAGTTATCCTCTGACATTGATAACTGTTCGATTTCTATAAGGTGTTGTTGCATCAAAAGAATATTATCAAAGGTTAGAACATTGCCCCCATCATTTCTTTCAACATCAATAAAAAGAGGTCGTGTTTCATTTGGAAAATACTCGTGAATTCTGTCATGAGCATCTTTTGATTCCGATTCAGGAGAAAAAGCATCTAAGTCTGTATTGAATTGAGGTGGCGAAGAATATAAATTTGCCAGTAAAATGACCGTAATCAGGCTAGTTACAACTAAAATTGGCACAGAGGCCTTGCGGAATTTATCTGCAAATGAGGCCATAGTCTCCTCTAACTTTGCAGTGTCCATAGAAAGGCGACATGGAATCAGTAGAAAAGTAAAGTGGTTAATAGTTCTAAAAATTGTAGAATTTATAATTTGATTACTACTATTCAAAGGATAACTTCAAAACAAGTAGGCGGCACGACAGACCGTTCGCTATGCCAGTAAAGGTACTTATCATGGAAAAAAATGAGCTGAGATTGAGAATTATTGGTGAAAGCCATACTGCTCTTCAGATGCTTCGTGAGCGCTTGAATGGACATAAAAATGTCGATTATGCAAACTATTTCCCAGGACATCCTGAATTGGATGACCCAGAATTCTACATCCGTACTACCGGCAAGAATTCAGTTGAAAAATTGCTTAAAGATATCGTCGATGGAATCTCAAAGGATTTCTCTGCAACAAGCCTCTGAAGGGGCTGAAACGATGGCTTTTTCTGATCCATTGTCTACATTAATTGGCCTAGAGGGTTATGCTACAGAGACCAATGGGATTGGCGGTTTACTAAAATCCCGAGTTTCAGACTTCAGAGTAGAGGAAATATCTACTCCGCTTCATTTAGAACCGCGCGGGAGATTCACCGTAGCTAAGATTACATTAACGAACTGGGAAACCAATAGGTTTTGTACAAATCTAGCAAGAAATCTAAAGATTCCAAGAAATCGAATCTTTTTCGCAGGAACCAAAGACAAGAGAGCAGTCACTCAGCAATTATTCGTCATAGATGCTAATCAAAACAAAGTTGCAGAGATTGAAATGCCTGATGTTGAAATAGAAATATTAGGGCGAACTCACCAAAAAATTGGATTTGGAAACCATCGTGGCAATCGATTCACCATTGTAGCGAGAGGGTGCTGTCATGAAGACGGAACACCAATGACTGAACAAGAGGCTTTAGATGAAGTAGAATCAATAAAAGAAAAGTTAGGTCAGTCACTTGGAAACAACTTATTCCCAAACTGGATTGGTCCACAGAGATTTGGTTCTGGGAGACCAGTTACAGCAGAGGTTGGCAGACATATAATCGCTGAACGATGGGAAGAAGCGGCAATGGCATACATATCCATGCAAGGAATATCTGAGAAAGAAGATGTTGAAGAATTCCGAAAATTTGTTCGAGAGAATGGACCAATTGAAGAAGCACTAGAAATAATCCCTCAATGGCTTGGGTTTGAAAAGCGAATGCTAGAGCAATTGATCAAAAAGCCTGAAGACTGGGTTGGAGCGATTCTAAAACTTCCAAATAATCTACAACTAATGACTATTCACGCACTACAATCTGTTGTGTTTAACAAATCCTTGAACACACGTATCAAGGCCAAATTGCCAATATCGAAGCCCGTAATAGGAGACTTAGTAGGCCGAATAGATGAAAAGGGACAATTAGATGCTTCAAGTTGTATAATGGTTGAAGAGAGGACTCTGCCAAGAGTTGAGAGAAATTGCGTCCTTGGGCGCTTGACCCCTACTGGTCCATTACCAGGTAGCGAGATTTCAACCTGTGAAGGTGAAAGTGGAGATATCGAGAAACAAACTATTCGAGACATGGACCTAGAAGATGTAAGTTGGTATGTTGAAAGAATACCAAGGCTATCTACAAAAGGAACAAGAAGAGCATTAGTGACATCTTTTGGGGATTTCCATGTCGATACTGTACCAATCGTGGATGATGATACACTGGGTACCAAATGGAAACAAGGACCTGGAGAAAATAGCAGATGGCATCCTGAAGGCGCATGTATCAGATTTAGATTCACACTTTCTTCGGGTAGCTACGCCACCACATTACTTAGAGAATTTATGCAGTGTCCACTTAGACAATTGTGATTAAATCAAAGAAGTCCCATTGATAGAACTTCAATTTCACCGACGCCGTGAATTGTAGACATCTGTTGTTCAAATTCGTCGGATAATCCGCCAACCCTGTCAGACATTACTACATGAACTTGAACGAACTTTAGTCCAAAAGCAAGAGGCTTTACATCGACTGCTTGAACATCGTAAACATCACTAGCTAGTGATTTGACTGCTTCAGAGATTGCCTCAGCGTCTACATCCTCTACTTCGGAGTTAGGATTCAACTTGTATGTCATTGCTACCATACCCATAGTATCACCTCAGGGCCCCTGGTATCCACATTTGGAACAGACGTACAATACGCCTTGATTTCTGCACCTTGGACTACGTCCAATTGAATTTTCGTCACATCCAGGGCAAGGGAAAGTGGTTGAACCGCCCTCTACCAATGGAACGCCAGATGATGTACAATTTGCTGCTCTCTCACTCATGAATATACCTCAGGAACAAAGCCCCCCACGCCCTACCCTTCTTTATGGTTGCGTGAGATAATCAAAGTTGAAAATACAATATTTTAGTTCAAAATCACCGGTCAATCACCGTTATTTGGCCAGATAGACCTGTGCTGACCACTAGTTCGCCGTCTCTTTGCGTACACCAACCGGACTGAACCCGAACTATGTCGCCAATCCGAATTCTTTCTATCTGTTCGCCCCATAAAATAAGTCCAATTAACCCAGTTTCATCACGACCACATGCAGCAGCAAGTGGGCCGTTATATTTCTTGGAATGTATAATTCTACGCGGATATACCCTTAGTATTACCAGTTCAAGTCTTTTCACTACAGTTTCAGCTTTGAGTTCACGAACGAATTGTCTTTTATGTTGCTTTATCTTTCTTCCTAATCTTCCAATATATGGTTTTCTTGCCATAAGTAAAGATTTGAATTCAATGTTAATCAAAGATTGGTATCATTCTGTCTTCTTTTTCCTAACTTGGAAAGAGGAATACACATTTTCTGGACCATCATCGATTTCATTACCACTAAGTTTAGGCTCGAGTAACTTTTCATATGTCTCTCTAATGTTGACATTCTTATTCATCATCCATGGCATAAAGTTTCTACAAATTAGATAGACTTCTGAAGATGAATTCCTAGAAGCGTCAGGAGAGAACCTTCTAACCTCTGAAAAATACGGTTTTACTGCCTTGATTAGCTCTTCGACACCAGTGCCTTGGAATAACTTAGTAACGAAGGATCCACCTTTACATAATAATTTCATGGAAAAATCAAAAACATCAGCGACTAATGTCATAGCAACCGTCTGGTCAACATCCCACTTACCAGTGATGTCTGGAGAAATATCAGAAATGATTGCGTTAATTGGACGATTTTCTAATTCTTCGAGAATTCTTTCTTGTGTCAAATCTTCAGTAATGTCCCCTACTAGTAGTGTAGCCCCTTCTACAGGTTGACAAGGCTCTAAATCAACACCAATTACGACTCCTTCATCACCAGTCAGTTCAACTGCGACTTGGGCCCATCCACCAGGGTGGCAGCCGACATCTAGTATGACATCGCCTTCACGAACTAATTTGAATCTCTTTTGAATTTGGATTAATTTAAATGCCGAACGGGCTCGATAACCACTAGCCTTGGCTTGACGTCGCCAAGAGTCTCGTTTGTGATTCTCAATCCAGTGGTCTGCCATTAACCCTCACCCAAACCATACTAGAAGTTCATGCAATTGAAACCTCTTGTTGGAATCCACCAATACATAGGGATGAATAGGGTCCACCGCTTGGACCGACTATGGCAAAGAGGTTGATGGCAGCAAACTCCGTGCCAGCCTCAAATTACATAATTGCAATTCTTGTTTTTATCATCATTTCAATTCCATCTTCCAGTGCCATTGTGATAGATGCGAGAGAAAACTGGGATGGACCATATGAAGTGTCTGGAGGAAGAACGCTTCTAGTTGAGGAATTGAGCGCCACATGGTGTCCAAGTTGTACCGAAATCGACCCATACTTGACGGAAGTGGCAGACTCGCATGGTTCACGCATCTCGATTGTCACTTACCACCCTTCAGATGATTTAGATGCCTTCCAACCCGAAGCATCCCAACATCGTATAGACCGATTGAAGTCCACTCACCCCGAAATTGGCTCAACACCTAGTTTCATCGTCGATGGTGGGAAAATGCGTGTTGGACCTGAATCATGGCCAGATGTGCAAAAAGATATTTTGACGAAGGAAGTAAATAACCCAAGACCTAGTATCATTAAATTTGACATACAAAAGATAGATGGACAGATTCAGGCATCTGTAATCGATTTCCAGAACCGAGGGAATGGGGAAAATATCTCACAGTTAACATTCATACTCGCTCAGCATTCTCTATCAGTACCTGAAGAAGCAGTCAATCCTGGCGGAGATACCAGAGATAGGGTTGTGACTGCTGTTGCTGAATGTAATCTACAGAATAATACGATAGGTTATTCTAATGGATTTAGTAATGTTTCCATCAAAAATAATTCATGTCAATCCGGCTTTAGTGTGATATTAAATCAAGATGTTTCCAAGTTTAGCTTGGTATTAATTCATGAAAGAATACATGAGAACCTCAGCACTCAAGACTCTTCAGTAAATACTTACGGAGTTGTAGAATTCTCGTATAGAGATATTGAGGTTTCAGATTCTTGGAATAATTTGATCGCCATACTAATTGGATTCACTATCGTTGGTTTTTTGTGGCATTCCTACCAAAAAACAAAGAAATGAGTTGTGAAATTCATTTATACGGCATTTAGTTTCACTTTTCCGGAGTAAAACGAACATTTGACCGCAGGTTTGATAACCTCTCGCGAGAATGTATTATCATGGAAAAAACATGGGAGGATGTTGAGTGGCAAAGTGATGAACCTTTGAAAGAATGGTATGTAGAATATATCGCAGTAGTAAACGATGAGCAGTTCCATCATATGTCAGTACTATACGGAGAAGATTACTCAGATGTACAGCGAAGCCTCCTTCATGAAGTTAGACGCAGTTACACTGTCGATGATAGAATTGATGTCACAATAATTAAAATTCATGAAACTGACCAAAAGACAGATGCTACTTTATTCGAAGGAATGTTTGTCCCCTGATCACTTTTCTTGATATCTTATTTCGATAATATCACTGGTGTTAACTAATAAATAATCATCATATTGATTGATTTGTTGACCTCCAACAGTCATTATCAATTCATGTGTTGAGTTTACTCTGTATTCAAAAATTCCAGTTTCATCGAAATGATGCCCCCAAATATCGAAAAACACTCCTATTGGAATATCTATGTCTTCATTAGATTCTATGTGTAACCTTCCTGAGTCATCATGGGTATGAACAGCATGCATATTTTCTCCGTCTTCATTACAGACATCAGTCAAGATTCCTACATTTCCGGGAATGGGCTCCTCATTACCATTGATGAGGATTTTTAGCACCGCATGATCATGTCTTGCAAGCCCGTTATGGTCTAAGCAATCTTGAGAAATAGGGTCAGGATCAGTTGAAGAGTTATACAATTCGCCAGATTCATCAGTTGTATTACTCGAAACATTTTCTATCGAGTCATCTGACTCATCATTAGAGGAGAAAATCGTACTTAGAGAAATATCATTCTCTCTAGCCAGAAGTGCGAGAAGTAAAATTAGACAAACTATAGTTACAGTAGCCCACGTTTTACTCTCTTTATTCAAACGAGCACCTCATGACTTGTTCCACTCATCTCTCTTTTCATGTAGCCTTCTTAGGCGGAAGAAACCAACAAATGCAGCTATATTAGCAATATGGGCAGTAGTACAGTAGAGGCATATCTTCTCTTCTTGAATCTCGTAAGAGACTAATAATCCGATTACTAGTAGACCTATTCCTGTTGTCAAAACACCTATATTGATAAATCTCTCAGAGAGGGGATGATTTGGTTCTTGCTTAAGCACGAAGACTATGAAAAGTAAAAGAGCAAAGGTAGCCATTCCAATGAGGCCCCAAGAGAGTCCAAATACTGGGTCCACGTTCAGTTTGCTGTTTCCAAGTAAATCATCACAAGAAAAAGTTGAGGTTGAAGAACAGAAACTACCACCTTCGCTAATTTTCGAAGAGATCCAAAGAGTCTGAGTAGAAACTGCAAAACCTGCAAGTGAAATCAGTTGAAGTCCTGAAAGCAAACGCCCTCTAGCAGTCTTTAGGGAAGGGAATCTGTCTGCCAAAGAAGATGTAACTGAATTTCCCAATGGAGAAACGATTAGAAAACCGACAAGAGTTGGTATAAGATAGACTGCAACTAGAACATTTGATGACAAATCAAACACTCTCCCTCGGGACTAATCTGAGGATTGCATCGCTAATCTTTTCATCAGCATGTTCAGAGGAGGACCAAGCAATTATTCCATCAGGCTGAATCAAGAAATAATTCGGTGTACCAGGAATCCCCCATTCTTCCATATTGTCTTGGTCTATATCATCGATATATGGGAAGTTGTGATTATACTCTGAGCGGAATTGCTCAATTTCTGCCCTGTCTGAATCGTGTCCTTGAATGCTAAGTTCTGTGGCACTGGCTAAGAAGTTGACATGTGGGCCATTCCAATCAGCATTATTGACACTAAATGCATTTGCATATTGACCATATTCATCAGCAGATTGTTGACAGTATGGACAATCAGTATCCATAAATTCTATTGCGACCCACTGGCCACTAACATCGCCTTCTTGCCAAGAAGTATTGAAATAACTACTGAAATCAAATTCGGTCCATCCTGAACCATTGTAGAACTTACCTTCAATATCGGGTGCTCTTTGTCCTTCATTAGTACCGACTGATATAGGATTAGCCGTAAAAGCAATAATCATTATGCCAATGAAAAACAGTGACATGACTTTAATTAGAGCACTTCCAACAGTACCAGCATTTTCATCTTCAACAATATTAATATTCATAATTTCACAGTCCTATTTCCTCGATTAAGCATTTAGCCGTATGGCGTATAGCATCCTCGCTGTTATATCGCACATCATATCCTGTTGAAAGCATTTTGTCAATTCCGAGCATTGCTCTAGGGATATCTCCTGCCCAACCACGGTCTCCACCAGTATACTCTATTTTAGCATCGAGGCACTTTGTTTCTTCGACGACAATCTCAGCAATTCGAGTCACTGAAGCAGTATCATGACTTCCTAAATTGAACAGATTAAGACTCTCATTGGAATTTTCCATCACATGTAAGATTCCATCAACACAATCTCCAACTTCCATGTATGACTTCTCTTGAAGTCCATTGCCTAGAACTTCAAGACGTGATGGGTCTGCCTTGAGTTTATGAATGAAATCAAAAATAACTCCATGAGTGCCTCGGTGACCGATGATATTTGCGAATCTAAAAATCCATGCTTGAAGACCAAAAGTACCAACCCAACTACTGATTAATCCTTCACCAGCCTGCTTACTGGCACCATAAAGAGAAATAGGCATACAAGGGCCATGGTTTTCGGGAGTAGGCATAGGAGCATTTTCACCGTAAACCACAGATGAAGATGCAAAAACTATCTTTTTAACATCGCATCTTCTCATTGATTCAACAATGTTGTAGGTAGCGATTGTACCCTGTTTCAAATCTGTATCTGTTATCTTTGTTCCTAATCTAATGTCAGGATTAGCTGCTAAGTGAAAAACACAATCTATTCCGTCCATAGCACCATGAACATCATTAAAATTGGTGATGTCCCCTTCGATTAAAACTACCGAACCTGAGTCAATGTGGGCTTGAATAAATTCGACTCGACCACTAGATAAATTATCCAAAACAACCACTTCGTCGCCCCTAGAGATCAATCTATCAATTAGATGTGAACCAATAAATCCGGCTCCACCAGTCACAAGTGCTCGCATAGTTTAACCAACTAATGCAACCGTATAAGGAGAATGGTTTTCTTGATAGTACCAAATGACGAGTTTGATAACCTTTGAAATTAACAGAGATATTTCCTGCTGGCTCAGTCAGCAAGGTTGTGAGAAAATGGTAAAACAAAAAATAGAAAAAATGGAAAGTGGAAATAAGAATGAAGAAATGGAAGAGAACAGAAGCCTACTGGTTGGCTATGTCAGAAAGAGTAATGCAGGTGGAGCACTAAAAATCTCTATCAATAGTGATGCTTTTTCAGATTGTTCGACATATGTGACCAGCGATGGTCAAACATATGTCCCATTGGTCATCTCTCTAAACGCATTAAACCGTGTTATTGAGGGTGAAAGGGCAGTGACAACGATCAGTCAAATGCTAGATTAATCATCTAAAAGTTAACTGCAAGTCTTGAATGAGTTCAAGGTACAAATAATGCCTGCAACCGCTCTTTGGAGCGGTTGTGGGCCCTAAGTAAGTAATTCTAAACTAAATCTATTTTTATATCAATACCAATATATAGTCACGGGTGACCGGTTATTATGTGGAAATGGGTGATGCACACACCGATGAAACCAAGCGTTTCATTGTGGCAGGGATGCCAATGTACAACGAAGAGGAAACCATTGGTACAGTAGTTACTATGGCTCTAAGGCATGTTGACGCTGTGATTTGTATCGATGATGGCTCATCTGATTCCAGTGCAAGAATTGCAGAGAAGTGTGGCGCTATAGTGATTAGACACAGAGTCAATCGTGGCTATGGTGGCGCACTAAAATCACTTTTCATAAAAGCAAAAGAAATCAATGCTGATGCATTAGTAGTATTGGACAGTGATGGACAACACGAAACTTCAGATATTCCAAAGTTACTCGAACCGATTTTGTCTGGTCAAGCCGATTTTACTATTGGTTCTCGTTTCATCAACGGCGGTGGAGGAACTGATATGCCGGCTTATAGAAGACTAGGAATCAAAGTCATAACTGCTGCAAGTAATCTCTCTAGCGATTTAGGAATCAAAGATACACAGTCAGGATTTAGAGCGTTCTCTCGTTCAGCAATCGAGAGACTAAGGTTTGACTCGGAGGGCATGGAATTATCACTTGAGATGCTCGAAGATGCTCACGATAAGAATCTAACAATTCAAGAGGTACCAACAATCATTCGCTATGATGTGCCAAAGGGTTCGAACTTTACTGCAGTATCCCATGGATTTACTGTATTATCTTGGGCACTACTCTCACTTTCACAGAAGAAGCCACTCCTAGTGCTAGGAATTCCTGGACTTGGACTTCTAGCCACCGGTGCTGCAATGGGTCTAAATTTGGCGCAAGGCGTCACAGGACAAATTGATAATTACATTGGAACGGGACTCTCAGCAGTATGGATTGGAGTTTTGGGACTCTCGCTAATGGCAACTGGACTGGTTTTGCAAAGCGCTCGAGGATTCTTGAAACACCTTTTAGTCAAGGAATTTGGTTTGGACTAAACGCCAACTGTTAAATCACCCTAAATTCGGCTATTCGAGTAACCGGTAATAGTATGGTTCAAGACCCTACTATATTTCGACTAATCATGAGCGAAAGGAGCGGACCTGTACGGGACGTCTTCAATAATGTGTCACAGCAATTCGCTACTATCCGTCGAAGGGTGGGCGAATCAACCACCAAAAAACTCGATACAATGTATGGAAATATTCTTTCATCACCTGCTACAGTAGTTATTCTTCTTGTAATTATTGCAGCCTTTTTTGCTCAACAAGGCATGGCATTCCAAGACCAAATAGACGATGATGTCGAGATATTTTTACCAGATGGAGCGCCTTCAACAGAACTTTTACTAGAAGTTAGAGAAGAATGGTCTACCGACATTACTGTGATATATATCCAATCAAATAATGCCGACCCCAAACTTGACGAAAATGGTCAACCCATGTGGGTACAAGGAGAAGACAATATTACCGATAAGGCAATACTTGAGGAAATTAGTTGGGTTGAAGGCGATGATAGAAATATTGGTGGCGACTCAATTAGTAGAGGTATTGACTACGACAAGGACGACCATGGAAGGAATGATGGAGTATTATGGATCATCTCTCCCGCCCAGATCATAAAAGAGATTAATTCAGCTGATGGCCGTTTTAACAGTTCTTTTTGTACAAATATTGTTGATACTCGTGACCCTGCCAATATAATCGGTTTCAATATACCCTGTGAAATGCTTCCACCAGGAGGCGAATATGCTATCCCAGAGCAGGCACAAATAGACCGTATCATCGAAGAGTCAAATGGAAGTTTTAACGCTCTAATTAAAGATACTAATGATATGGATCTGTCCTATGATAGCGATGGAGACGGAGACCCAACAAATGACATGGACGGCGATGGGATATGGGATACTACTGCGATAATAGTTGGTATGAGTCAAGATTTTGACCAAATGGAGGATTTTGCAGATTTCAAAGAGTTGATGGCGCACTTTGAAAATGTTGTCGATAACCGACCGGAACAAAAAACCGAAGTAATGACCGTCACTGGATTAAACAAAGTTCTAGAAGACATTTCTGAAGAAATTTATCAGGACTTAATCATGATTCTACCTTGGTCCGTACTATTTACTATAATCGTCATCACAATATTACATCGCTCCTTGAAAGTTGTACTAATCACAGGACTTCCAATTGTAATGGCGCTTGCAGTGACCTTTGGCACATCGGTTATTCTTGACATTACACTAACGCCGATGATTGTCGCTACATTCCCAATTCTGATAGGTTTAGGTGTCGATTATGCTTTGCACATGGTAAATCGAATTGAAGAAGTGCGGCGAAAAGAATTGACTAAGATTCACGATGAGAACGAAAGAAGAAGACGCCGTGGAGAATCTCTAAACCAAGTTCCAGATTTATGGGACTTAGAATTCTACAAAAAATGTGTTCTTGAAATGACAAGTTCCACTGGAGTTGCGGTTCTTCTATCTGCCATGACTACAATCATTGGTTTCTCAGTACTAATAGCACCTCAAATTGTCACAGTGGCCCCTATTCGCTCTGTTGGAGTGACCTTAGTAATTGGAATCGCATCAACGCTGATATTCAGTATTATTCTTGTTCCGACTTTGGCGTGGATGTGTGGATTCCATAAACGTTCAAACCTCATCAATTGGAAAAATATCGGTAAGTGGCCGGTGAAAGGATTCATGATTATACTAGTATTCACTACTGTAGTTACTGGCAAGGGATTATTAGATTTAGAACAGATGAATGAACCAATTACTGGTTCATCAGAAGCACCTGATAATATCGAGTCATTAGACTCGCTCTCTGAATATTCTAATTATTTCAGTGGTGGACAAACTTCATTATTCATTTTTAGTGCTGAAGATCGTGCAAATGAAAATAATACAGATAGGATTAGAGATATGCCAGTTCTAGATGTAATTGATGGATTGGAGAATCGAATAGATGATGTCGAAAGAACAAATACAACTAGTATAATCACATTCCTTAGAACAATACCAGTACAAGTTGGATGGGAGGCACCCGTAGTTGGAGGTACATATCTGTACAAAGATACATTGTGGAATTTCCTTCATGAGCCATGTTGGACAAGCAACGACCCTATTCAGTGTGGAGCTTGGATATTACTCGATGCATCAGGACCTGGAGGAAGAGACCAACTTAGGAAAGATATGGTCAATGTGGTATTTGATACATTGAGTCCCGAAGTCCTTTCAATGCTACTCAATGAAGATGGAACCAAGGGCATAGTATATGTCACTCAACCATACATGAATTTGAATGAGGCAGGAGTTCTAAGAGATGATATTGATTCAATGCTCCAAGAGGATACGGGTTTGGAAGGAACTGAAGCTTCTAAATTGACGGGTGGGCTTCCAGTTTCTCTAGATATTAATGATGGAATTCATGGAGCGCAGAGTCTTACAACAATCGTAACCATGATAATTTTGACACTAGTTCTAGCCCTAGTATTCCGTTCATTAAGACTTGGAATATATACCATGATTCCTGTCGCAGTGGTCATTTTATGGCAACCATTATTGATGAGTAGTCCTGATGTAAATGTCAATATATTTACTGCAATGATTGGAACAATTGTGTTTGGAATAGGAGTTGATGATTCTATTCACGTAATGCACAGAATACAAGAAGAAGGCGAAACTCCTACAGGCATTGCTAATTCTATAGAAGAGACTGGTCAAACAATATTTGAGACTACCATTACTACAGTTAGTGGTATTGCTGCTGGATTCCTGGTAACTTTCCCTGGACTTGAAAACTTCTTCATGATAATGTGTTTACTGATCATCTTTGCATTCATCACAAGTACATTCTTATTACCAGCAGTAATTACATTTGAGCATTCGATACGTTCTCGGATAAAGGGTGAAGGAAGTTGGATTGATTATGGTGAAGACATTTCTTTAGCTTCACCAATTTCTATGAAACCGCTTGACGCTGTCTTAGAAGATTAGCGGAGGAGTAGGGAGTAAGCCCCTTTCTGTTACCTTTCGGCGACCACATTCAACTTAGCATCCTACCTGTCCCTGGGCACGCAACCTCATAACGGGACTGTTTGGACTTGCTCCTGTGCGGTTGCTCGTTTCATCGACCACAAGGCAATCTCCGTCTTTCAACATCATAGTACACACCTTGTATCGTTCGTTTCTGTAGCATTGACCTAACCATCTCTGATTTCTCACTTCTGCGAGGCACACGCGTTATGGAGAGGGGACTTTCCTCAGAGTCGAACTCTGTCAGCGGCCCTCCTACTCCCTCCAAATATCCGTGCAATCAATACACTTCAAAACCTTCGGACAGTTAAGAATGTCACTGATACGGATTTTCACCAGGTGAATTCGCATGTTGTTGAGATGCATATGCAGCTGCTTGCGCTTGATTCAGCCTTGGTAGTTGCTTCTGTTTGCCACCTGCCCTCTGACGTGGGTCTTGCGGTTTACGAAGTCCAAATATCAACAATCCAACAAGCGCCACAGTGAATACGAAAATTATAACCAAAAGAATCGGATTTATTTCACTAAATCCTCCCAAAAGGCCACCGGATGATTCTTCTTCAACATAGAAAGTATCGGTCTGAGCAGTTGGCCCGTTTATGATTACGAATTCAATCCACATTGTTCCCTCTCTGTCTGGACTCCACTGGTGTGAGAAAATCCCAGTACCTCCAGATTGAATCTCTATCTCTTGGGCGTGGATTCTAGTTCGTGCGCCATTGCTCTCAACTCTTTCGAGTACAAGTTGTGCTGAGCCTGATGCTTCACCGATGTTTTGTATCACTACGGCCAATTCTACGCTATCACCTACCGATATGTCTCGGTAAGGAGATATCTCGGGTTCTTGAAACACAAATTCTGGAACCTGTTGTTCTAATTTCCAAATGCTCAGTGGCGCATCTTTAGCGTTAAACTCAGGACTAATATCCTGTCCTGCCATATCTTTACCAGTCACCCATATACGTAACTCGAGGGCTTGGTCTCTATCTTCTTGCAGTATCGCATCCTGTAGATTAAGCGATACAAAGAATGGGATACTGGAGCCAAATGGCTTACCACCTAATAATTCAAGATTAGAAGAACCAGTGACAATACTGTCGGTTAACATTCCAAATCCGGATGGATGAACCTCCCAATTCAACTCAAGTGAATCTATATCTAGGTAATCACCTTCAGAAATTATCAATTCGATATCGAGTTCGGACCAGTCAGATTCGTAAATTAATTCGTTGACTACAGGATAATTTATCTTAACTATTTCAGGTGGTGCTTCGTCGATTACAAACCACATCAATGGATTAACTGGTTGCTTAATTGAGGCACCATTAGGTGAGTTACGTAGAGATACTTCGAAGTAATATGAATTAGTCATTAGAGGTGCAACAATTGTACCATTGAAACTTCCGTTGACAAAATCCACTTGAGCCTGATTACCACCTATCTCAAACAGTAAATCGAGTGGTTGATTAACACTACGGCCAGTCATTGACCAAATAAGTCCACCTTTGACGTTAACATCTTCTCGAGGTTGAAGCCAATAAGCATCCCCTTCAATTACAGCATCGTTAACGGTAAATTCCAATGAAGATTTATCAATAGACATTTCACCAGAAAATCGCCAATCTAAATCATATAACTCCAAAACAGTAGATTGGCCGTTTAGGTCAGATAACATCACACTCGGTCTACGATAGATACTGTCGTCGGGGTCAAATCCCCATTGTAGGATAAAGTCAACTACAAATTTTCCATTTGATGAAAAGACACTATCATCTGTATCGGTAACAATTCTACAACTTTGGATAGTAATGTATAGAGTTGAAGCAGAGCAAGTATTCCCGTCTCGACTCCATATGATAGTGGAATCATCCGGTTGATTGGATGAGAGATCAAATTCTATGTGGTCAATGTCAGTAACTCCATTTTTATCCCAAATAGGAATCTCCAGAGAAATGGGTTCGCCTGGATGAAGCCATGTATCAGGACCTAGACCCCAATCTAAGGGGTCATAACCAAGTTGTGGAGAGCCATCATTACTAATTTGAAGATGGAAAAGTGGCGATGTAGAATTACCCGAATTGGTTAGTAAATTACCTGCTGAATCTGCTACCTGTAACCAACCTACAGAATATGAACCATCTGGTGCTTGTGAAGTATCCAAATCGAAGCCATAAGTTCCTTGCAATAACATTAGGTCACCTGGTTGTTCTAAGTCACTCATTTGAACTTCATCAACCTGCATCAAATTATCACTATTGAAGTCATGTTCCCAAGAATTCCAATGACTAATTTTAGCATGAGTTGGTAAAACCGGTCTATCTGAAATTGTAAACTCTAACTTTGTCGATGGCGATGCTTCGACATGGTCATATTCATCGAGATTCATGAACAATAATTCTGGAGAAATTGAATCAAAACCAAAGTTAGCCGAACTAGCAACCTGGTAAGAAACTGATTGACCTTGAAGTGGCATTAATTCTAGTTCAACTAATACTTGGTTACCATCAGAAGGAACAATCCAAGGCATTGAGACAATACCATCATTGATGATAGTGGTAGTAGAATATTCATTACCTTCAATCATTAACCTGACTAGTACTTGTCCAGTTCTAGGAGATGCTGTTTCTCTTCCCTCAAAACCTAATTCAGCTACAACTGTTACAGGTTCGCCTGACTTCAAGTACGGATAATCATTATTGGAACTTATTCCGTTTATACCATTAATATACCAATCATTTAGCGATATATCATTCTCAACACCATTCGAGTTCCCAAGTCCGAAGAGTTTGCTAACAGGGAGCATTGGACCGTTTGGCGAGACTAAATTCGCTGAAACAACTAGTGATTCTTCATCATCCCATTCTATCGGGAATTTGAATCTATGAGTGAATTGTAGTATAGAGCCACTCTCAATAACTGAGATACTACCGCCTTGGCCTAGATCATTCCAGAGTAAGTTCACACCAGACTGAATACATGATGAAATTGCAAGCCCGTTGATTGGCATAGTTAAGATTGGACAACGGATCTGACTATTGTGATTTTGTCCAACTAAGTTCAAGTCAATCAACCAAGAGTTAGAGCGAGTATAATCCCCAGGATTACTAATACCGATTCCAGAAAAATCGAAAGTACTCACGACATCAATCCAATCCACAGAAGGAGTAAAGGTATCAGTGACATTCTCTACTTCAAGAGAAATCGGTATAACAGATGCTTGAGAGGTGATTCCATTGATAGTTATAGCAATTGAACCTGTACCGATCATACGTACTGGAAGTGATACTTCTTTGCTTCCAGAAACTGAAACTATTGACTCTAAAGCACTATTAATACCCAAAACTAGACTATCAGAAGCGATGAAATTCAATGTTATCGAATCATCATATACCGCCATTAGGCCCCCCATATGAACCATCGCAGATGTTGATGAAGAACCAATCTTAATTGCTACTTCCACGAAAGTCAATCCATTCAAATTGATGGTGTAAACTGCTTGGGAAAGTGCAGTGTTAAGACTAGAAATATCACTTGGTGATAATTTCACAGTTTGAACAGAACTTATTGGGTCAAGTGTTTTGGTCATTATGTCTTGACCGCCTACTGTAACTGTAAGGTAAGGACTGGTCATTTCGACTGCTGGGCTTGCTACTACGAAATTAAATGACTCAATTCCCGATGATGGCATCATTACGGAAAAGTAAGAAGGGATTGAGGGGGTCGAAGGAGATTGCTTCCACAGTGAATCATCACTAAAACGGTCCTGAATTCCAAGTCTACCGATTCCAGTTTTATCCATAGACCAATCAGCAAAGCCATCCAGCCCGATATCGATTTCCAGACCATCAGCAATACTTGACCTAACCAGTTCTATATCAAATGTATCAAGTGCCCAATTTCCACCTGTTCCAAAGGCTCTGAAATAGACTGAAAAGTGCGGTTTATCTAAACTTTGAAACACGTCATTCACTAGATTATTCCATGACTGACCCGAATCCAAACTGTACTCCATTCTTGCTGAACCAGTCATACTGATATTGGACTTCATACCAACAAAACCACTACGAATCAGATACTCTGGTGAGGTTGCTGTACCGGAGCCGCTAATCTGTCCATTGCTCCAACTTGAACTCTGCAGAGTCCAACCATTATCTAATGGGTCATTATCAAAATCATCAACCAGTAATCCCTCAAAGTGTATCCCTCTAATCTCTGGTAAGGTTCCAGATGTAGTCTCCATATAGACATAGATTTGTACCATTGGATAGGTTTCCCAATCAACCATTCCCAAATCTAGTGAAGTAGTAGTCAAACCTTCAAATCCAGGAATGGCTAGATTGGTTGATCCGTCGATTAAGTCCCACTCAAATAATGCATCTGCGGGGATATAAGCATCCATGTACATGTAACCAAAGTTTCTCTCTTCACCAAGACCAATAGTCTCAGGACCGAAGGGCTCTGACATCCAGTATCCATCGCCGTTTCCTGCACCACCTGCAGGTGTGATAATAATCTCATCAACCCAAGCGGTATCCGAACCAGAGCTCACGCTACCGTCCTTAGTGTATGACCAAGTAAGGGTTGATGCGGAAGAAGCGATAGTAAATGAGTGAGTTCCGGTTGCAGTACCTGACCACTGGTTGGTGAATGAATATCGAGAGCAAGCAGTGTTATCAATGCAAAAATTGAGATAATCAAAACTACCTTCTGAAGATACTTGATAATCAAATGTCCCTGTTCCTGCTGGTAAAGAAGAGACATCCAGACTCATAGAAGTCGATTGACTATTAGTGATAGTTCCTGCTTTAGCAGTTTGTGAACCAACCAAGACATTGGAATTTTGAATAGCCCAATTGGAATTTCCTCCCGAAGTCCAATCTGGACCAAAGGTACCTGATTCGAAATCCCATTTCCACTCTTGTGGTAATAAGGATAATGAGGAACTGTTAACATCCACGCCAGAGTAATATTGTGAAGCAGAAAAATCACTTGTGTCGGTAAATGAAAAAGCAGTTGAGGTTGGAAGAGATGAAGATTCAATTCCCATACTCAAAGTTTGAACTACTTCGCCGTCAGGAACCGAAACTGAAACTTTTTCCACAGCTCCGTCAGGAAAAGAACCTATTGAAACTGTAGTATCTTGACCAATCGGCGTTGATGAATCGATTTTTGAATCGGAAAGTTCTGATATTTGTGAAGTTCTTTCGGTAATTATTGACATTTGGGAAGAAAGAATGAACAAAATCACAATCCCGACGGCCGAAAATATTCCGCGATTTATTAGTCCCATTAGTTCCTTGACGGATACTGGTAGGTCAAAACATTTCTCTATATTTACCCGTTGGATTTAATTATAGAAATAAAGAAATCATGAAAAGCCCAGTCAACTTACAACTGGCATGGAAGATGTCGAATCACTGAAGAAAAATGCTGGCATCGCTGCATGCAAATTTGTCAAAAACAATATGAAAGTTGGACTTGGCACAGGCTCCACTGTCAAATACACTGTTATCGAACTGGGAAGAATGATAAAAGAAGATGGTCTAAAAATAGTTGGAGTACCAACGTCACTAGCTACTGAAAAGCTGGCATTAGAAGTTGGAATACCACTTGTTGAATTGTCTGATGTTGATTACTTAGATATTGTAATTGATGGTGCTGATGAATACGATCCTAATTTTCAATTGATTAAAGGAGGTGGAGCAGCGTTGTTGAGAGAAAAAATAGTTGCCCAAGAATCAAAATCTATGGTTGTAGTGGCAGACGAAAGAAAGAAAGTCACAAAGTTGGGAGCATTTCCACTACCTATCGAAATAACACCATTTGCTTACCAATCTACCATTCGGAAATTAACTAACCTACTAAACTGTAGAGTTAATTGCAGAATGTCTGGAGATAATCCAGTAGTTACCGACAATGGTAATCTGATTGCTGATGCCCATTGTGGACCTTCAATTGAAGACCCGAAAAAAGTCGAAAATGATGTTTTGATGATAGCAGGAGTTGTTCAAGTTGGTTTGTTTAATGACATGTGCGATGCAGTGATACTAGCAGGAAGTAACGGAGTAGAAGAAATAATTAACCCGAATGGCCGCCTTTGATTGTGATAAACAAATCAATGATTAAATACGGGTGTTAAGACGCTTGGTTGGGCCTGTAGCTTAGTCAGGTAGAGCGACGGACTCTTAATCCGTCGGTCGCGGGTTCGAACCCCGTCAGGCCCGCCTACTCACAATGAAGACCTAGTACATGGTTTTTTGAAATGAATCCAAAATTATGCGAATCTTCTGATGAAGTTGGATCGGGATTATCCCCAACAACCCATAATTCATCATCTGAATTGATTTTACCAATTCTCTTAATCATCACGAGTTTACTGTTAAATGGATGCTTGAAGACAATGACATCACCAACTGATAGTTCTTGGTCCTTGAATATTTGACATTCAATTACCTGACCATCATTGAGGTTAGGCCACATGCTATGACCTGAAACAACCACTTGGAGGTTTTTCTTCATCGGTGATCAACTTGCACGAATCCAAGGAACTTCTTTGCCCTTGACCGCCCAAAACATATGGTGAATTGACTCTATTGCATCCATCAATTCTTGAGCATGCTCTGCAGAAACCTCTACTTTACATGCACTGCAAAGTTTTGCAGCCTTCCAAAAGGTGTCATGAAGTTCTGGGTTTGCTTCCAAATGCTGAGGCTTGAAGAAATCAGTCCATAGAACCAAAAGTTCATCTTTGCATCTTTGACCTTCTTCCTCCTTAATTGCTGCATATCGACTCATTGTATTCATGTAGGCAGCCATGGATTGTGAACTAAAGACAGTTGGATACTCTAGAGCCAACATCTTTTTGGTCATGGATTGAACTGCTTCCCCTGCTATTCTAGCACTTGCTGGGTCATATACTCCACATGGTCCATCACAGTGCGCACTTGCTTTAATTACTGACATATTCAATGCCAAACACCGGAGTCATATCAATTTAATGATGGATTTATTTTACAATAATGGTAGTTCCTTCTTCCCCTTTCAAGGCTTTTAGGGCATCGCCAGGTTGACAAAGTATAGATTTTAGATTCGGATTGTGTAAAGTAGCCTCTACTAAACTACCAATTTTAGGACCCATAGAACCTTTGGGAAATTCACCGCTGGCAGCAAAATCTTCACACTGGTCGATAGTCAAAACTCTGTGAGATACTTCGTTATCAGTTCCAAATCCAGTCTTAACACAATCTATGGCCGTGGAAATTATCAATGCATCAGCTTGAAGTTTTATCGCTAACAATGAGGACAGCCTATCTTTATCGATGACTGCAGGAACGCCAGCGAAATAATCTTCACGTCGTACTACTGGAATACCGCCTCCGCCGCCACAAATTACTACCGCCTTCAATTCGACCAGTTTTCTTATCACTTCAAGGTCGAGTACATTCATTGGAAGTGGGCTAGCAACTACTCTTCTAGGACCTAATTTTGTTTCTGCAATATCCCAATCAGCAGACATTACCACTTGGTCAGAAAGTACTGGACCTACCGGCTTAGTAGGAGATTTAAACCCGCCATCGGAAGGGTCAACCTCTACCCTAGTGATTACGCAAGCAGTACGTTCAGGACGCCTTCTTTTATTCAATATTGAATCTAAATTCAAGGATAGCGAATGTCCTATCATTCCTTGAGTTGCAGCCACCCAAGAATCCATAGTTTGTGATGTATTCTCATCTAATTGCATAAGGTGCCCCACTTGTGGACCGTTACCATGAGTCAAGACTACACTCCAGCCTGCTTCAAGTAAATCTACTACATCACTCATGACTCTAGCTAGAATCTCTTCACTGCTACCATCTTCATCACCTGTTGGAGAAGAAAGGGCATTCCCCCCAATTGCATATACTGCAACTCTATTCATACTACTTCGCAGCAGCGATATAGTTTGAGTATTTCCTATAGATGATTGTTAAATTTGCATTTTTATGACCTCATGAATTGTTCCGTCTTGGGTGACATTGAATTACACCGTACCTTAGGGGTAAATGGGTGAGAGTATGAAGACAACGTGGATTGGAGATGTACAATCGGGTCAACATGACAATAAAGAAGTGGAATTAAAAGGCTGGGTAAAGCGTTCACGCGGCTCAAATAAAATTCGATTCTTAGTTCTACGTGATTCAACGGGCACCATTCAGTGTGTCGCCAAAAGAGATGTATTGGGAGACGAAAGTTTTGAACAAATAAAATCCGCTCTTATCGAATCATCAATTATTCTCAAAGGTACTGTAAATGTCGATGAGCGCTCCGAAGGCGGACATGAATTAGTTGTAAATTCAGCAGAAGTTATCGGCCCAGTAAATCCTGAAACACCGTTCCCAATAACCGAATCTGCAATGGCTGCTGCTGACGGTGGAGAAACTGAATTTCTCCTAGACAATCGCCACTTGTACCTCAGAACTTCTAGAATGACTACAATGCTAAAGATTCGTAGTTCAGTATTTGGCGCCATTCATTCATATTTTAGAAATAGAGACTTCCTTGAATATCAGGCTCCGAACTTCGTTGCTGGTGCTGTAGAAGGCGGCTCTACATTGTTTGAAGTACCATATTTTGGTAGAAAAGCATACTTGACTCAATCATGGCAACTTTATGCTGAGGCTGCAATGCCGGCATTGGAAAGACTGTATACAATAGCGCCTTCATTCCGTGCTGAAAAGTCAAGAACACGAAGACATTTGACCGAATTTTGGCATGCCGAAATGGAAATGGCTTGGGCTACTAATGATGAAATCATGAATCATGGAGAAGGAGTAGTTCGCCATATTTCCTCAACACTCCTCGATGAAAGAAGTGATGAACTTGAATCGCTTGGAAGAGATCTCGATTTGATTGGTCGCTTTGCTGACTCACCATATCCTAGAATGCGTTATGATGAGGCTGTAGAAACACTCCAGGGAATGGGAGTAGAAATCGAATGGGGACAGGATTTAGATTATTCTAAAGAAAAGATTTTGACTCAAGACTTTGATGTCCCCCACTTCTTGACCCATTATCCAAAGATTGCAAAGCCATTCTATCACAGAGTAGATACTGAAGACGAAAAATATGTTCTATGCCACGATTTATTAGCACCTGAAGGATATGGTGAGATTATCGGTGGCGGAGAAAGAACGTGGTCGGAGGAAGAAATTCTAGCGCGTATCGATGAAGAAGGAACTCCTAGAGAGCCTTATCAATTCTATATTGATACTCGAACATACGGTGGAGTACCTCACGGTGGGTTTGGACTAGGAGTAGACAGAGTTTGCTCTTGGCTTAGTGGAGCCGACCATATTAGAGAAGTCATTCCATTCCCTAGAGATTCTAGAAGAGTCACTCCTTAGGTGATTAAATGAGCGACGTAATTGCCTTAGGGTGCGGATTAGTCGGTAAATTTGTAATTAGGAAATTACTTGAAAATGGTAATTCTGTAACTGTAGTAGATTTGAAAATACCAACAGAAATAGCAAATTTGGAAAATGTTGAACCTATGGAAGGTGATGTTTTTACAATAATAGACACCCTTCCTCATTCGAAGGTGGTCGTGAATATGTTGCCAGGTCGCATAGGAGATAGAGTAAGGCCGAAGTTATTACAATCTAAACATCAAGTAATTGATTTAGCTTTTACTTTAGAAGACCCTTCCAAGTATTCACAACTAGCCAAGGAAAATGACTGTTCATTACTTTGGGATGTAGGGATTGCTCCGGGACTATCAAATATGCTGGTAAAAAAGGGTAGAGAGATGATTGGTGAACTGGATAAAGTTCATATTAAAGTTGGAGGAAATCCATCAAAAAAAGATTCAAAATGGTCTTATATGGCCCCTTTTTCTCCCTCTGATGTTATAGAAGAATATACTAGGCCGGCAAGAATTATTGAGGATAATAATATCATTACCGTTCCTGCATTATCACAAAGACACTTGATAGATGTTGAATACCATGGAGAGATGGAAGCGTTTCTTACCGATGGACTCAGAAGTATAATGGAGACCATCCCATCAAAGGAAATGAAGGAATTCACAGTTCGATGGCCTGGACATATCGATAAATGGATATCTGAAGGAATGAAAATGGAAGAAAATAAATTACTCGATGAATGGAAATTCGATGATGAACGAGATGAGTTCACATGGCTCGAGGTCAAAGTCCAAGGTCTTGATTCTAAGATTCGCTGGATGGTCTATGATGAAGGAAAGAATGGAGATAGTTCAATGGCAAGAACTACTGGTTTAGTCACCGCTGCTTGCACGATATTATTCCTAGAAAAAGGACCGATGGCAGGCTGTGGACTTGAGCCTGGAATCCATCCTCCTGAAAGCCTATCAAATAATTCAATAGAATATATCATCAATTATCTTCAAGATAACGACGTTGAGATTGTTCAATCTTAAATCAATTCTTTACCACAACTTGGACAGGGTATTCCAGGAACAAACTCGCCAAGCATGAAACCACAATGTGGACAAAAAGAAGAGATGGTGGTGTAATCATCAATAGATGCCATACAATGATGTATGCTCGAGGTTACATAAATATTTCACTCTAACATCTTGGCTTTGATTTTATTTAGAACTATTTCCAAATCTTTCTCTCTAACTACTTCATCGCAATGATCTAGTGGTCTATCATCCCATGGGTTGAAACAAATCGAGTAACCAGACTCTTGAAACATACCTATATCTCCAGCCGAATCTCCCACAGAAGCAGTTCTACTTTTGTCAATATTGAATCTTCTTTGTAACATGCTAACGATTGAACCTTTTCCATTCATTTGGACTTGATACCTTCCAAAATCACCAATTAAGAAATCCTCACCATACTGATTTCCGGTGAGCCAGCCATTGGTGAATACTGTCAATAAAGTATCTTTACCATCTGCAAATCTCTTTGATGTGAATCTATCAATTCCACCCCATCTCCTTTTCCATGGTTCATCACTAGCAAATTGTGCAGCAATGTCTCGTGCTGTCTGTTGAAGTCCTCCACTAACAATGGCTACTCTTGCGCCGTCATCCAGAAGCCCTTGGATTAACATCCGCCAATTTTTCATCATTGGCATACCTTCCATATTGCCACGTAGTTCTGCATCAGTGACTGGTTTTTGTGATGAATCTCTGCTACCTTTTATCAAAGCGATATCAAGTTTAATCCAATCCCATTCATCCAAAAGACCCTGATTATACAATTCAAACGATTCGTCATTAGATAGTCCCATTTGGTCATAGACAAATTGCCATGTAGACAAATGGTCAACCAACACTCTATCCATATCCAGGCATACAAGATAATTCTTAGAACTCATAACATCACACTCACTTACTTGACCAATCATACTGAGATTGAATTTGCTCTACCTGCTTGCCCATGATATACAATATCAAAGCCACCATCATGGCAAAAAGACCGACTAAAGTCATGGCAATAGTGGTCAAAGTAACTCCGATGGATGTCGTATTTAATTCACTAAATGTGTCTATTACATTACCTGAGAGTTTGTACCCTAGTACGAACAATACTATTCCTGGAATACCAAAAAGAAGTAACGGATGTCTAGTTTCTAGCATCCAGTAGAATAACTGTGCAAAACGCGATGCGGTAGCAAGTGATTCTCTCTGTGGCAATCTAATTGATTTTTGAGTTGGAGTAACCCGTACTTTCAAGTCCTGACTAAAGTCTATAGCATTAGATAATGGAGACGTTTTCGATAATTCTTCTAGTCCGCTTTTTGATAAAACCATATGAGAGAATTCTATTGAGTCAATTATTATTTGCTCAGCATCATCTATATCTTTACTTTCTTCCTTGGTGAAAGCGATATAGATGTCCCAGGATTCTCTGACCCGATTTTCAATTACTGGGAAATCACTTAACTTCCAATCATCTGTGACTCTTAGAACTAAATTATTCAGTTCTAAATCTAAATTTTGGTCCAAAATATATTTAGAAATATCCTTACACCCTAGTTCCCTACCATAATGAAATACCTTACAATTGAATTCTTCAGCCAATTCAACTGACATATCGTTAGAACCTAAGTCAAAAAAGATAACCTCTTGAGATAATTCCCTAGCCCTAACTATCAGAGAAATTATCCTCAATTCGAGGTCTCGGCCGAGTAATATAATCCTCGTACCCCCATTCTCCATAGACATGTCACAAGGTTTTGCCTTTCAAACCTATGACAAAAATAAACAAATTATCGCAATAATTAATGTTAATCTATTTCTATCAAGTACTTTATTTGATATGCCCTAGTGGAATGATTGTGTACAACAACTGGCATGTTGGAGTTGTAATTCCAGCACGTAATGAAGAGGGCTTAATCGGTGGCGTTTTAAGCGACATTCCCTCTTATGTTGACAAAGTCATCGTGGTAAATGATGGGTCAACTGATTCAACAGATGAAGTCTCGAGGAAATATTCCAATGAAAAGTATGAACTGACAATTGTTCAAAATAATGGACAAGGAGTTGGCTCTTCAATAGACAGAGGTCATCAAGAATTACTGAAACAATGTGAAAGGCCCTTCATCAGTGTCGTTATGGCTGGAGATGGACAAATGGACCCAGAGGACATGGAAAATCTACTTCAACCAATCATCAGCGGCACTGCAGACTATTCCAAAGGAGACCGTTTCATTCATCCTCAAGGTGTAAGTAACATGCCAATAATTAGGAGATTAGCAAGTCAAATTCTAGCCTTTTTCACCACTTTAGCAGCTGGACAAAGAATTTCAGACCCTCAGTGTGGATATACTGCAACCAGTCATGAGGTGATTGAGTCCTGGGATTGGAATAAATCATGGAAGGGGTATGGATATCCTAACTATTGGCTGATAAATCTAGCCAAAGGGTCATGGAGGATAGTTCATGTCCCGGTGAAATCGATTTATGGATCTGAGACTTCGGCAATCAAAAATTTATCATTCTTCATCAAAGTAGGAATTATGATGGCTATTCAACATCATCTAAGAGTATTCTCAAAGTTATTCTCAAGAGATATAAATCCGCACATTATACTTTCCTTTACGTCTTATTTCATAGGCTGGGTTGCCATTCTACCATGGTATAGCACAGACTTAGAAAGAGCATTAGTGGAGCGTGGAATACCGATTATTGCGATAGTCTTAGTTTCATGGACTGCAGCACATATTTTTGACCGACTTTCAGTGAAAGTGTCTCAGGAGTTGAAACTCAATGCGTAGAATGGACAAGAGAAATAACCCTCGAAAAGCACATGTAAGACATATTCTGGTTGCTAACAAGCCAGAAGCAAAGGACATTTTACATCAAATTCAGAACTCTAAAAAGCCACTTAAAGAATTCAAAAAATTAGCAAAGAGATTTTCCAATTGCCCGAGTGGCAGTAAAAAAGGAGATTTAGGTGAATTTGTTGAAGGCCAAATGGTTTTGGATTTTGAAAAGGCGGTTTGGGCCGCCGATGCTGAGGCAACTCCAACCAAATTCATCAAGACTCAATTTGGCTTTCACATAATTTGGGTACACTCAAAAACTGAGCATAGTGAGTAAATGGTGGGCGTACCAAGATTTGAACTTGGGTCCAAGCGTCCCAAACGCCCGAGTATAGGCCAAACTAACCCATACGCCCGTAGTTCTTGGCCACAACTTCATACCTATGAACTTCACTCAAGAAATTGCCAAATACCACTTTCAATTCTGATAACTAAACCTTGAGTTTCAATATGTTCCATAAATTGCTCTACTTCTATTTCCACACCATTTTTGGCTAACTTTTCGGCTACTATATCAATATGAATAATTCCTTTTTTATTAACTGAATCCTTGACTACTTTCAAACCGGCCGCAGAACTATATTCTTTACCGACCAAGGGAGAATCTTTGGAAAGTTTAGACTTAAGCAAATCTTTCAAATTATCAGGGGTATTTGCTAAGACTACTTTCATCCTTAATTCTGTAGAATCAACTGCTTTGTCTACCACTTGTGCATTATCACTAATTCGTTGGCCGCAGTGTGGACATAAATGCCCTGTACTTTTACGTCCATGGCAAATATTGCATGCAGAACATTTCAGAACTAGCCATGAATCTGCCATAACAGTCTGTCAATTCGAGAGTTTTTGAAGATGCCCTTACAAACTAAAGTCAGAATTACCATTATCCCTTCTTCCGCCAGGTCGAAGAGCAGGTGCCGCTGGTGCCTTAACGTCGACTCTTTTTTGCTGATTATCTAGAGAAACTGTCAGCCCTCCTCTGATAGGCCCACTAGAGGTTTTACCTCCTAGTGAAAGGGAATTTGGCAAAACTAGAGCCGCCATTGCGACTCCATGATGCTCTGCCCCAGCAGTAACTTCATCCACTGCTACATCGAATGATACAACTTCCAGATCTCTACTTGCTAATCTTCTTTGCAAGTTTCTTCTCAAAAGAAGTGATGTTTCTTCATAATCCAACTCAGTGGAAATTGTAGCCACTACTGCGCACTCATCTCCTTCTGGTGTAACACATGAAGCCCATGCGACTCCAGCACAAGCAGTTCCACCATTGTAGGAATATGAGGTTGCCATGTGACATTCAATTAGTGAACCTAACGGTAAAGCACGTGGCGGAGTCGCTTCAAAATTCAAGGGTAGCATTGCACCTTTGACTTCGATTAAGCGTGTATCTCCAAGACCCATTTCCACCAAACCTTGGTCATAAGCATCTTCAGCATTTTCACCCCATGGTGCTACTGCTGTCATCAACCAACCTTGGCATGTCTTACGAACTCGACCCGGCTTCATAATACAAGACAAACGCAAGAGGTTCATGAACAACATGGTCATCCCAGTGTATGGTCGCAGGTTATCGAGTGGTGATATTAGCGGCGGCTGCTGGCTTGGTATTGACATCTGTAATGCTTGCTAGTATCGATGAAAATACCTCGAGTATCTTAATATTTACAACCATATTTTCTTCGGCTATAATTATCCTATATTGGAAACTATTCAATTCTGAAGCAGAAAGAAGTAAAGAAGAATCATCAACACCAATTCATGTAATGAGTAACTCAGAAAGTAAGTCATTAAGTTCAATACCGCCAATCAAAAATGAGGTCCCTGACCCGTTGGAACAGGACATTGACATACCATTGATGTGATTAGTGTAATCTAACTGTTTCTAGATTCTTTGGAGCATATGTTCGACACTTATACCTCTCTCGAAGTGTGTGTCCAAGTTCATTGCACTTGTGATAATCACCGTGATGGCAAATTATATTCTTTGGCTTGGGATGTAATTGGTCGACAAATTCGAGCAACTGTCTTCTATCTGAGTGACCTGAAAAGCCATCGATAGTAACCATTTCACAACCGACCTTGACAATTTCTGTTTTACCATTAATTACCATTGGTACTTCACCGAACCCTTTTTGCAATCTTCTTCCAAGAGTACCTTCTGCTTGATATCCAACAAAACATAGAGAGTTTCTTTCCTCATGTGCCCAATTTTTGAAATATTCCATCACAGGTCCACCGTTTAACATTCCAGATGTTGCTAGTACAATACAAGGAGATGTATCCATGATGATGCTTTCACGAAGTTCTCTACCCTTGACTGGTCTAAACCACTCGCTAGTGAATGGATTCTCTCCATCATCTTGTAGCAGGGATTTTCTTAGACTATTAGTTAGATAATCTGGATGGGATGAGTGAATTGCTGTTGCTTCTTGAATCATTCCATCGAGCCAAACAGGAACTGGCTTTACAGTTCCCGACCTAAACAACTCATCGATAGCAATCATGACTTCCTGACTACGGCCAACAGCGAAAACAGGACATATCATTTTCCCGCCTCTTTGAATTGTCCGTGTTACAATGTCTTGGAGTTCTTGATTTGCTTCTTGTCTAGATGGTTGATAGTCTCCTGATGCACCATAAGTTGATTCTATCACTAATGTGTCAACCTTAGGGAATCTAGTATTTGCAGCGTCGAATAACCAAGATTTCTCATACTTTTGGTCGCCGCTAAATACGATGTTATGCTTTCCCTCACCGATGTGTAGATGGACTGCTGATGAACCAAGAATATGTCCAGCATTAGAGAATGTTAATTTGATATCCGGCGAGATATCTGTTGTCTCTCCCCAATCAACATCGACGACGTGTTTCATACAAGTACGAATGTCTTCCATGTCATAAGCAGGACTCCTACCTTCCGCTCCGCTTACCTTGATGTAATCAGATTGAAGAAGAAGCATCAGATCTCTAGTTGGTGGAGTACAATAAACAGGGCCTCGATATCCATATTTGAACAATACAGGCAACATCCCTGCGTGGTCAAGGTGAGAATGGGTTAGTACTACTGCATCTAACTTTTCAAGCGGTAGAGCTTCAGGTGCAGTAAAGAAAGGCATAGGGTCTGTGTCAGACGCGATATTAACTCCAACATCGATCATTACTCTGGACTCATTTGTTGTAACAAAGTGACAAGCACGCCCCACTTCACGGTATGAACCTAGAGCGGTAACACGAGCCCAAGATGAACCTGGTCGTGTGGGTCTGTGCATATTCAACCCGAAGTCCTTCAATAATTTACGCCTCTCTTCAGCATTAGCACTTCTGTAACCTCTAATATCGTGAACAGTCTTTGAGAAAATGGGTGGAGTTCTTTCTACGATAGGAATCCAACCAGTCTTTTCTCTAATCTCTGCAACATTTGCGCCTCGTCGACCAACTGCGTCGCCAGGGTTTTGACATTGAATGATCACTTCACTAAAACATCCATCAAAATATATTTGAGTTAATTCAGCAGATTCTGGAATCAAGGATTCAATAATGCCTTTTGCTTCGAGTTCAGGCTTGACAATAGACTTGTCTGGACGAATTTTTATCTTTCTACGGACTTTCTTGGCGATTTTACCGACTAATCCATCGCCACCGCCGAACTTCATAGGTTCTTTAGTTACTATTGCAATATTACCGGCTTCTAACTCAACTGAATATTCAATTGATTTAGGTACTATTTTCGAAATCTCATCTTTTAACTGTTTAAATGTAAGACGCATATTAAAACCTCTGCTCCGCAACTCAGTCAACAATGTGTACTCGACACAATGCAGCGAACTGCGGGAAAGTAAATTCAAGAAAGGAGCTTCTTGATTTGGTCTTGGGAAACTTGTACATAACCGTCTTTAGCAGTGATTACAGCCAAATCCATACCATTACCGGAGGCTGCATCACGCTGCCCCGATGCGTGAAGGGAGCGGGCTGCAAGTTTCAATGCTTCGGTCTCTGTCATATTATCCTTGAATCCATCTTCTAGGACACCATACATGTACGGAGAGCCTGAACCAGTAGCACAATACTTGTCGGGAATTGAACCGCCTGCAGAATCGATTGAGTATACGTGGCTACCGTCTGGGTCGACTCCAACAATCAATAGTTGGACCCAGTGAGGTCTTCCAGACAGAATATTTGCAGTTAGAGTAGCAGCACCCTTTACAGTCATCAACTGTTGTCTCCTTAACTGAAATAATGCGACTTCGGCAGAAAGAGTACGAGATAGCGATTGTGCATGACCAACAAGTCCTGCAGTAGTCAAAGCCAGATTCTCTCCAATCTTGAATAATTTCTGAACACTTTTGTTAGCAATGAAATGACCCATGGTAGCTCTATGGTCTGCACCAACCACTACTCCACCTTTGAAAGTAATACCAATTGTACTTGTCCCAGTCTTGACAACATTTGCTTCTGAATTCATCATATCTCCTCGCTGTAATCGACACCTATTGAACATTGGTGCGATTTCCCCTATCCGTGATTGTATTTCAACCCCACGAATTGGCGTCGCAATAGTAGTTCTCAAATGGGCTGTTAAATCTATTTTTGATGGGAGTCTTCTTGAGGCCTTACCTTTCAGGCCAAATTATGAGAAAGAAAAGGGGTGTCGAAAAAGATGATGCTCAATCATCACTAGATGCCTTTTCGCACGTAAATATACCAGAGATGCCAGACTTAGATAGTCTCACTAGAGCAGATAAAATCCTCAAAAAAGAGATCAATACGACCACTGATGAGGAGACTGAAGGATTGAATACATTCGAAATGCCAAGTATGTCACCGTATGAAGAGAAGCCTGCTGCCCCAAGCGGATTAATTTATCATGACTTGGAAAAACTATACTCAAGTCCACCGATTAAAGATTCCAATTCCGGCTTGGTCGTTCACAGAGCAGTACTGAACGACATTACTGGTTGCTCCACCTTGCTAAACTGGCTATCTGATGGCCATGCTGCCATCGTTGAAATGAACAGATTGGTGAAAAGAGAAACTGAGTTTTCGTCTGCAATAAATCAATTACACACATTTATCGAAGGAGACCTAGGTGGTCAAATTATTCAAATTACAGATAGTAGACTGATGCTACTACCTCCCGGTTGCCGTGGAGTTAAGGGTATCGAAATGGAAGCATTTGCTGCAAGTGCAGAAGAACTTGGTAGGCGAAGGTTATGATTGAAGAGAAGCCAGTGGACATACCTTGTCCTATTTGTTCTAATCATGGCGAAGTGAATATGATCGCTCATATCAGTGAAATTCCGTACTTTGGAGAACACACCCAAGTTACTGTAATGTGTCATGATTGCGGATGGAGGCAGACTGATTTCATCCCAGCAGAGGGAAAGAAAGCCGGTGGCTGGACTCTCGAATTGAATGATTTAGAGCAGTTAAAATCTAGAATTGTACGCTCTTCCTCATGCACTGTCAGTATTTTAGAACTTGATTTGCAGGTCAACCCTGGCACCAGTTCAACAGGCTATGTTTCCAATGTCGAAGGTGTACTGAATAGATTCACCAAAATTATTGACATGGTAATTGGCGATTTGGATGCAGAGGAATCAAGTGATGATATCGCTAGATTACAGAACATGAGATACCAAATAACAAACATCGGAATCGATGAAAACGTCATGCTAACTTTGGAATTACTCGACCCCCACGGACATTCAATGATTATCGACAAAGATGCACAAGAAAGAGACATTACTGGTGAAGAACTAGAGAATTTACCAGTTGGCCCAGACCCTGCTGTATTCTCTAAGGATGACTAAATAGCATCTGGAGCCAGGAACTCACTGACTAAATGTTCACTTTGTGCACGCTTTTCATGCAGTTCAGAAAGCCATTCTGACGCTCTATCAATACAAAGTTGTTTCATTTCACCTGCAAGAATTTTTCCGGCACGGTAGTCTGAGTTAATCGATTGTAAGAAATCATCATCATCTTCAAAGAAATACATCATATATTGGTAGGCGACATCGACATCGGGATTACCCCCCAGCCTTCTATGCTCTTCGACAGTGGATTGACCCCCAGAATAAGCCCGCTTGATTTTCTTGGATATTACGTCGATTTCATCACCTAAAAAGATAGTTGTTTTCGGCTTACTACTACTCATTTTATCGCCTGTAAGTCCGACTGCGAAGTGATGATATGTTGATGATGGCGCCAATAGACCCATTCCTCCAAGTTCTCTTTCATACTCCAATAATTTGCTACGGATTCTAATCTTATCCTTGGATGTAGCACCAGGGATATTGACTGTACCATGCTTCGGATTGGACATTATGTCTGAGTAGCCAAGAGAGGTTAATCTAGAAACAATTCCATCAAATATCGATGCTACTTTTTGCTTATCCATTCGACCATTAGGCTGCTGACCCAAAATTTCCGCATTATCCTCTTGAATAGAGAGTCCAATTACCACTCCTGAATTTTTGCCATCATTGACGTTAAACCAATTAGTTTTAGCTGCTAGTCCCCTTGTTAACCTGAGGTGAGGGTCTTGATCTACACCTACAGGGACAACAATAGGGCGCAATCCACCATATTCTTCGGTTTGGGGATGTAAGATATCACCTACTTGTACCATTGGGGCTTGAACATGCGCCAAGTTAGTATCTCCTGAAAAACCATAAATAGATTCGAATTCATTCAAATTTGTTCTTTTTCCCAGTTGGAAACCTAGACGTTGAACTATTGGCCTGCTAGATTGAAAGTAAACCTGAGTCTTCTCGGGGTCTAATCCCAAAGCCGCATAATTGGAAATATATTCCTTAAGTGCTATTTCTCTACCTTTAGAAAGTGAAACTCCTCTTGTAGCCTGGCTCTCTAAATCTGCAACTGCAATCGTCACATCACCACCTTGCTTCTGAAACCATTTGACTTGTTCGATGACCATTGAATGACCCATGTGCATCTGCCCACTCGGCATTAGCCCAGTTAATACCCCGAACTGCTCGCCTGAATTTTTAGCATCTAATACGACATCCAAGTCTCTGTGAGCAAAAATAATCCCTCTACGATGAAGTTTAGATGGCTCATTCATTACAACGTTGTCCATCGAGGAAAGTCCGAACTGTTCAATGATTCTTGAATAATCAGTCGATTGGTTACTACTCCAGGGGTCAATCTTAACATCTTCCCCTCCCATGTAATAGCCTCATATCGTGGGTAAACCAATCAGCCATGAAGGCTTCGCTTAATATTGACCTAAAATGCTAATCTATTCGCCTTCAAGCATTCCTTCAGAATAGCGTTTCTTCTTTGCCAGAGGGCCGATTCCTTCACTTTTCAATACCAAAAGCATGGTTAATGTCACTCCTGCACCAACAGTAAGTGCCACATAAGCCATCCATGGAGATTGAGTTTCAGCCGGCCTAGGTATAACCAACCATGTGAATACAAGGTCATCTTGGTCTACAAATCTCTTTGACCATTTGAAAAGGTCCGTTGTTTCATGTGCTGCAATTGTTATTGCTGCACTATGATTATTCCAGAAATTAGTCATTTCAACTATCTCATAATCGCTACCATCGAGAGTAATATTTACCCTATTTCCATTGACTACACTAAGATGTAAATATTGATTCACGTCATGTGAATAACCTTCTTTAGTATGACGGATTTGGGAAATATTATTCATTTCACCATTGGAATCTTTTATCGAGAGAATATTGGAATCTTCAATATCGATAGCCCATGTCAAAGGAACATTCCATCTATCTTGGTTTAGACCAACACACTGTTCGGTAATAAGCGACTCAAATGATAAAATATAATCTTGACCTATTTGAGTCATTGAATGATCAAACTGATAGCATTTACTCGCACTCCAATAAGACCATGCTTGACCCCAAGTTGTTAGCCAAGCATCTGCTTCATCACTGATGTACAGTTCAATATCCTTGTCATGCCTAATGGTAGCATCGTTAACTCTCCCTATCCAGTAAAGATTTACTAAACCACCTTCTTCAACGGCATCTTTCACTTGTTGCTTTGAACCTATAATCTGTTCGAGGCTGCCACCTCTTCGACCTAGATTGAACCAATCGAGCATATCGGTAGGAGTATCGTTAGCAGAATGCCAAACAGTATCTTCTAGACCTGTATTATCACCATGAATCCTAAAACCATTTTCCATTATAATCTGATGTTGAGTTTGAGTTAAAGAGTCAGGCGTGAAAGTAGAGATTGGAGATTCACCCCAACGATTTGCAGTCACACGTTGTTCGATATATTCTCTACACTCCAAAGCCACAGCCCCAGGGTCTGCATTCCAAGAAAGACCCTCAATACCATAACACCCAAATTCATCACCGTTATCCAATCTCTCCTGAGCCAGAGAGGTTTTCAGCCAACCATCCTCTTGCCATTCTGATTGGGCTACAACTGCAGGTGAAGATATTATCGAGAGCAATAAAAAAATAATGAGAACTGTCAAACTGCGAGTAAAAACACTATTTCCATACTCGCTCATAACTACCGCTTTGTGAAATCCAATTTGAAATTTCGTATCTGACCGAGAAGCAGAACCGACAAAATCCAACAATAATTGTCTAAACAGTGACAATTATCAAAGGGTATTGTTTTCCAGTAAGCAATATGGATAGTTCATCAGACCTAGAGTTGGCGTGGAATGAACTAAAGAAACATTGGTACATCAAGCCATATAACGGCAATATTCCAAGTACTCCAGGCTACTCGTTTATTCGTTTTATTTTCTCACCTCTAATTAGAGGTTTGATGCGAATAAGAGCCACTGGACTAAACAATATACCAACCAGCGGCCCTACGATATTAGCAGCTAACCACTTATCACATGTTGACCCAGTACTAATTATTGCTTCATCTAGAAGAAAAGCACACTATCTCGCAAAAGATGGACATTTCAAAAATTTCTGGCTAAGACAATTTATGAAAATGACCGGCCAGATTAAAACACAACGAGAGGAAGGTGGGGACCAAGCATTATCCTCCGCTGCTGACGTATTATCATCAAGAAGTGCGCTTGGAATCTTCCCCGAGGGAACAAGATCAAAAAGAACAGAATCACCTTTACTTCTGCCTGGTAAAACCGGCGTTGCTCGACTGGCTGCATCTTATCCAGACACAGTTGTGATGCCGATCTCACTAAATGGAACTCGAGAAATGATGGCTCCACAAATACATAAACTTCCACGATTATGGAAACCGATCAAAGTTGATATTGGCAAGGGAATCACTTGGCTAGAATGGTTAGAAGACCCAAAGGGAGGCAATACTTCTGCCGCTGATTTAAAAGCCCTAAAAAATCAAGAGGAACACGAAATAAAGGCTAAACTAGCGACACTCTATAGAAAATTTACTGACCAGTTAATGGCATCTATTAAGCACCTCGGCGCTCCATAATTCAAATACTGTTGAAATGTCAAATTATCGTGCGTAGCGTATATACTCCGATGGGGCCGTTAACGATAGAAGACGAAGTCGATGAGGAAAAGTTAGCCGCTGAATTGAGAGGGCTAGAATTATTGTATGAAATAACTTGTAAATCTCCAAACTGGAGACTGGAATTATCAAGCACTAGGCCCTTCATACGCTCGAATGATGGTTCACCAGAAATTCAAATTGATGTTTTTTCATGTATTATCAATAAACTACTGAAAAATAACGACCACCTCTCAATAACTATGAGTATGCAGAATGTTTGTGTTCTAACAGACTTCTATTCTAATGATAAGATTCCATCTAGCGATGCTATGATTTCATTGATCATGTTAGGAAACTCAGGCTGGCCACATAAGCATACACCTGAAACCTTAGAAGATAAATCGATTGGATACTTCAAAGAGAATTGCGAAATTGAAGGAATAAGAAGTTCAAATATTGATTTCCATGACTTTCAATCACTGGAAAAGTGCAAATATTATTTGGAACACAAAATGTATCGGGAATGCTTGATTGGCTTAGGTGAATTATCTCGCTTTTTGTATGTATGTAAAATGGTTTCAGTCGAAGGAATTGTTGATTTTATCACTCCAATTCTAAATCAAATTCCATCGATATATCGCCTAGAATACTTGGAAAATCCAGAAGAGGAATACGATTCTGTGTTCCTCGACAACTAGCATAAACAAAGATAACCATCAAGTGCTGTCTACATCAACATCGGATTGGTGAAACTATGGATGAGTATTTGCGCCTGATAAATCATATTCTCGAAAATGGAGAAGAAAAAGGCGATAGAACCGGAACAGGAACTCTTTCGGTTTTTGGCTACCAAATGAGATTTGATTTATCCAAAGGATTCCCGATGGTAACTACCAAAAAAGTTCATCTGAAATCAATTATCCATGAACTACTGTGGTTCATTAAGGGCGATACTAACGTCAAATACCTCCAAGAAAATGGCGTTCGTATTTGGAATGAATGGGCTGATGAGAATGGAGACTTAGGCCCGGTTTACGGTAAGCAGTGGAGAGATTGGAAAGATAACAATGGACGAACAATCGACCAGTTAGAGCAAGTAATTGATATGATAAAGAATAACCCAAACAGTCGACGAATCATAGTTTCTGCGTGGAATGTAGGTGAATTAGATGAAATGGCACTGATGCCATGCCATGCCTTCTTCCAATTTCATGTCGCAAATGGAAAGCTCAATTGTCAGTTATATCAGAGAAGTGCTGATGTATTTCTTGGTGTACCTTTCAACATTGCATCTTATGCAATTCTAACGCATATGATCGCTCAAATTTGTGGATTAGAAGCTGGCACTTTTGTCCACACTCTAGGTGATGCACACTTGTACACTAACCACCTAGAACAAGCTAAACTGCAGATTAGTAGAGAGCCTATGCCACTACCTACTTTGAAATTAAATCCTGATATTGAAAATATTGATGATTTCAAATTTGAAGATTTTGAGGTGATTAATTACCAACATCATCCGCACATATCTGCACCTATTGCCATTTGAGGGATTTAATGATTATTTTCGTATACGCATGTGACCTCAAGGGAGCGATTGGTAAGGATGGTGACCTACCTTGGAAGCAGTCAACCGACCTTCAACACTTCAAGAGAGTGACATTAGGTGGAACTATCGTCATGGGCCGTAAAACATGGGAAAGCCTACCTGGAAAACTCCCGGGTCGTAGAAGTATAGTGATGAGCAGATCTCAAAGAGATGACGTAGAAGTGATGAGTTATGACGAAGTACGACTTCTATCTCAAGAACAAGATGTTTACATTATTGGCGGGGGCGAAATATACCGACTTTTCATCGATGACGTGAAAGAACTTCATCGAACAATCATTCAAACTGAGGTCGAAGACGCTGATACATTCGCTCCAGACATACACGAATTAGGATTCCATTTGATTGGTGAAAGGATAGTTGAAGCTGGAGATAAAGACCAGTATAACATGGTGTTCCAACATTTTATTCGCTAATTCTCGGGTTTATACTCGGTAACTCTGACACCCAATCTTCCAGTGAGCGCTTCTCTTTGCATAATCCTAGAAAATTTCTTTTCGAAGGCTGATTTCAAATCGATTTTCATGGCCAAAGAATGGCCCATAAGTAGAATTAGAATGTCTGCCATTTCTTCTGCACATTCTTCGAGAGGTTTACCCTTAGTTACCGCTGCAGACAGTTCACCAAGTTCCTCGACTGTGAGTGCAATTCTATAGCCCATATCATGACCATTCTTTGATTCGAAGTCATGTTTATGATGGAAAGATGCAACTTTTTTCATCATTGTGTCCCATTCATTAGTTGCTTCGAAATCCATCCATTGTGGTACATCCTTTCCTTCCATAGCGGCGATAGGGCACGGAAGGCAATAGAAGTTTTCATTCGTCTAACAGTTCAATCAAACAGCCCCAAACAGGCCCTAGTCGAGTGTTAGCCGTGGAAGAAACATCATGATGATGTAAATCAGCGGTCGAATCACCAGGTTCACGACCAGCAGCCCAATTGGAGGAGATACAAACTGCAACATATGGGATTTCTAATTCTCGAGTGAGTTTAGCCTCACGTGGCATAGTCATACCAACCATGTCTCCACCCAATTTTTCGATTGCATCAATCTCAGCACGTGTTTCAAAATGAGGACCCTGCGCAAGCCAATATGTGTACATTAAGTTCTCTTTAGCATCAAAACCTTGTGATTCGCGTAATGACCCTTCCAAAATTGCATTTAATTTCAAAGAAAATGGTTCGGTAACCGAAGTAAAAACTGCTTCGTCGTCGTGAAAAGTACTCGCAACTCCTGTGAAGTCAATATATTGCTCTGCAAGTCCTACTTTCCCGGGCGGGAAGTCGTGTGCAATTGCGCCAACGGAACATACCGCCATAATTGCGTCGCATCCAGAATCTTTGAGAGCCATGACATTGGCACGGTGATTAATAGCATGCGGTGGCATATTGCTACCATTACCATTATGATGTCTTTGAAGGAAAATTAACTCTCTTTCTTGACCTTCTTTCTCAAGCGTCATACATGTTAGGGGAACTTCACCCCAACTGGTCTCTACATTGACTGTATCAGTACGAATCAGAGTGAAACCTGCTTCGTTAATTTGTGTACCGAGAGTCATCTCGATAAGTCCAGTACCACCTATGACGCCTAAACGCTGCATATCTATGCCACCTAGTAATCACTTGTCAAACCTGCGCACAGGAATGTCCGATTTACTCGATTCAAGCACTAAGACGTTCAATCAGTTCTGATTTCTTACCGGATACTGGCTTGCCAGCAGCCTTTAGAAGTTCCTTAAGTTCTGCAACTGTCATGCTACTGTAATCAGTAGTATCATCAGAAGATTCTTGTTCAGCAACTTCTTCCACTGTTTCAGTAGTTTCAGCCTTTTCTGATTCAGGTGCAAGTGCTTCTGCAGCGTCTAGTATAGATGGTGAATCATCAGATTCTTCATCTTCCATAGCCGCAGCGATTGCAGCTGCCTTCTTGGCCTTTATTTCCGATTCTTGTCTTGTTTCTTCAGCGTGAATCTCATCCAGAGTTGGACCTGCTTCAGAGATTACACCCTCTTGTAGCAACTGACTCTTTCTGATCGCAATAGAGCGTATAGGATAAATTGGCTTGATTGCCTTACGGATATCTTCTTCTAGTTCTCCGCCAAGAATAGATTCTTGTAACTTTGAGTAAGTATTCTTGGAAGCAAATGCTAGCATAACTTCTCTAGTTTTCATACGCATTGCTTGCTTTACAGATGTTTGAACACGCTTTTGAGTAATTGTTAGAGGTTTTAGTCTAACCAAGTAACCATCGGTAGTTACAACATCGATTACGTCATCTACCTTTCCACGATATCGACGGATTTGTCTTCTTATGTGGTCGGTTTGATGATGGTGACCGATAAAGGTAGTAAGAGCGTCTTGGCCTACACATTCCTTAACACGGAACTTTAGGATGACGTGCATCTTAGTAAAATCGCCATTGAATTCTTGTAGAGTCATTTGGTATACTCTACCAACAATATGCTCATCAGACTCTCCGAGAGTCTCTCCGATGTTCTTGAAATCCCATGGATGACGAGGTGCACGAATTGTGTACCATCTCTTCATCTTCCACTTATCACGCTGCTTACGTGCTGCTGCACGTGCTTTTGCACTAACTTTCTTTGCTGCCATCAGAATCATCTCGGGGTGTCTTGCGGGGGCTACCCCACTTGCAAGTCGCCGACTGACCACCCCTATTTGAAGAAGACTACTGTATTGCTACATTAAATATTTGATAAAATACCTTCGTTAAACTATTGAATGAGAAAATATGAGACCTAAATATGGGAGTACATCACCTGACTTGGAGAGTTACTGCAAGTGGTTTGGAAGATGAAGTACTAATCGCTAGTGCAATCTCTGAATTAATTGCAAACGACGAATTGGTAGATATTGAGAAAACAACCTCGTACTATGGTTCACCAATCCATCTTATCAGTGCAACGACTAAGAAAAATAAAATTGCGATTCAATCTCTCGCTAAATTAGGTTCACAAAATCTAGACATACTTATTTCATCATTAGAAGACAGACTCGATGAAAGCAATACGCTACACTTCCGGCTAGGGTTGGATGAACTAATTCAAGGTGAGGCGGTAATAGTTTCGTCAAAAACCAAATCTATCAAAGGTCAAACCAAATTGGAAGTATATCCTGGACAGTCTGTATTAGAAGAAGCTGAAGGCATACTAAATCTAGCAAAAGAGAGTGCTGCGTCTAATTGACTGCTAATTTTTTGGTTAGGCACTTCACAAGGGATTAAGTATTGAGGGCGTTTACGCTGAATGAGGAGTAATAATGACACACGTTGTAACATCAGGTTGCGTAGATCACAAGTACCAAGAATGCGTCGCTGTATGCCCAGTTGAAGCTTTCAGAGAAGCAGAGACTTACCTAGTCATAGACCCAGACGAATGTATCGATTGTGGAGCATGTATTCCGGAGTGCCCAGTAGATGCAATCTTTGCTGACATCGACGTCCCTGACGGCGAAGAAGCATGGATTGATAGAAATGCAGATGAATCGGTAGATGCAGAAATTGCAGAAGGCGACTCACCAGTTCTTGCCGATTGAGCATACCTCAAATTTGGAGTTTTTTCAATGTCAGTAGATTTTAATCAATTAAGAAACGGTAGCGACTTAGTGAAAAGAGGCTTTGCTAGAATGCAGCAAGGTGGAGTAATCATGGATGTAGTCAATCCAGAACAGGCAGCAGTTGCTGAAGACTCCGGCGCAGTCGCGGTCATGGCACTCGAAAGGGTACCAGCAGATATTCGCAGGGACGGCGGAGTTGCCAGAATGAGCCATCCAGACATGATTCAAGGAATTCTAGATTGTACATCCATTCCAGTAATGGCTAAATCTAGAATCGGCCATGATGGAGAAGCAAGGATATTGGAATCGATGGGCGTCGACATGATCGATGAGTCGGAAGTACTAACACCAGCAGACCCATTTTTCCATATCAATAAGAAAGACTACGAAATACCATTTGTTTGTGGTGCCACTGAACTTGGAGAAGCCGTTAGGCGTATCTGGGAAGGAGCATCCATGATTCGAACAAAAGGGGAAGCAGGTACCGGAAATGTAGTAGCTGCTGTCACACATGCACGTATCATCGACCAAGAAATTCGTCAAATGCAATTACTCGACGAGGCAGGTATCTCAGATGCCGCAAGTCACATTATCGATAGATACAGAGTTCTATCCAATAAATCTAAACTTCCAGGCAAATATAACATGACACCATTTGGCGAGATAAACCAAACTATGCATGATGAGGTAGCCTCTATACTAAACGATGTAAAGAAAATGCAAAGACTACCTGTAGTAACTTTTTCAGCGGGTGGAATCGCAACCCCTGCTGATGCTTCACTGATGATGAGAATGGGAATGGACGGAGTATTCGTAGGTTCAGGGATTTTCAAATCAGAAGACCCAAAGACGATGGCAGATGCAATTGTAATGGCGACTGCACACTATGATGATGGTGCCAAAGTAGCCGAAGCTATGGGCATGACCCTAGGTTCTGCAATGGTTGGCGACGAACTCGATACTCTCGAAGTTAGACTCGACCAACGTGGTTGGTAAATTCACTCTAGAGGGTTTTCGATTCCCTCTTCGCCGAGAGTCCACTTCAATGTTTTAACAACACCCTGTAGGGCTTTATGAGTTCTTGCTGATTCCTTCATACCATCCAAGTCGCCCGTCTTACGGCACTGCTCGTACCATTCTTTCCACTGAACCAATCTCTTTTCAGCTTCTTCGAGCATTTTCTCGATCTCTTCCCAAGTTCTGTTGTAAGAGCGATAGGGATTACCGGCACCTGTAGACATATGAAACATTTCGCCGGATATCAATTAATATTTTATTTATACCCATAAATACTTCATACACCTAACTTAGAATTTTCTAAGATTGTACCCTTTTCCACTACCACATTATCTCCAATAACACAGTTGGAAAGAGAGCATGAGTCCTCAATTGATACATTTTGGCCAATAACAGACTTCTCAATTTTACAATTATCTCCAACCACAGAGTGTGACATTATCAAAGAATTGGAGATTATGGAATGTTCTCCAGTGCAAACACCACTTGATATTACACTACCCTGATTTTCACCCTTTGAATCTGAATCTTCAAATTCAAATCCATTAGAACCGATAACTTTGCCCTTGGGCATTGGAAACGGTAGAGAATCTCTGCTGGACATCAAAACCTGCTGAGCCCTAATGAGTTCACCGGGTGAACCTACGTCAAACCAAACTCCATCTATTTTCTTAGCATAAATGGGCCATCCCATCTCCAATAATTTAGGAAATAATTGTTTACTGAAATCATACTTTTCACCTTCAGGTACGAGTGCTAATGCTTCGGGTTCAATAATGTACAAACCTGCATTAATCACGTTACTAAATGCCTCTTCTGCTTTAGGCTTCTCTTTAAATCGAACAACATAACCTTCTTCTAAAGAGCCATCGACTTCTCCTGATTGTTGCTCTGATAAACCAACAATTCCAAACTCCGAAGGATTTTCCACTTCCCAAAGAGCCATAGTTACTTTAGCATTGGAAGTTTTGTGACGTTCGACTAATTTCTTCAGGTCACAAGAAAGTACTGAATCCCCAGAACCTACGATGAAAGTATCTTGAAGTTGGTCGAGAAGAAGCCTAACACTTCCAGCAGTGCCCATCGGAGTACTTTCCTGATTCACTGATGATTCTAATTGCGATTCTTCAGAACACCAGCCATCGACCAATTCTTCAAGCATATCTCCTTTGTATCCTGTAGTAACAATGATATTGCTGACACCAGCGTCCACCATTGCATCTTTGACATATTCAATAACAGGTCGACCAATCACTTCGACCATTGGTTTTGGCCTATTAGCAGTTAGTGGATACAACCTCGAACCTTGACCGCCAGCCATTATGACGCCAAACATGTAATCACTCATCTCTTTCTAGATGCATTCATGTTTACTCTACGCATGTTTTTCTTTTTCTTGGATTTGCTAGATGAACCTGAGGTGCGCATATCTTCACTGTTTATACCACCAAAGGTCAGACTACCAGTTTCTAGGAGTTGTTTTGTTAGAGACTCAGCAACATCATCTGATTGAGCGCCTGTTTTCATTACTTCATCAATTGACTTGTTATGGTCAACCATCCAAGATTTACGTTCTTGACGAGCCATATTCAATTCTTCTCGAGCCTTGTTGACATCAACCATCATTTCGTCAATCTTACTGTGAACTTCATTCGCCTTCTCCTTTAGTCCAACGAATTCAAGATGGAATCTATCGCCTTCAGATTTCAAAAAGTCTCTGTGAGCAAATACTTCATCAACTTCAGGAGACTTTTCATTTACTCTCCCAACTGCTTCAATCATTGCGTTATGTGCCGCATCTGCTTCTGCTTTGAGCGTTTTAATTGCAGAATCTAAGTCGGTTAAATCTACACTTACCAATTCAAATTTAGCAACTTCAGGTTCAAGTTCTTCGATTCTCTTAGAAAATCTCTTGATTTTTTCAACCATCTCTTTTTCTTTTTTGATTCCAACTGATGATGTTTCGAACTTCTTTTCGAGTGCATCGACTTCATGCTTCAATTGAGCATATTCGGTTGAAGCATCACGTTTCTTACCATGCTCACTTCGACTGTCTTTATGCCTAACAAATAGACTCTTCATCTGTGCTTGTATTGCATTTCTCTTCTGCTTGAACATCTTGATTTCAGCACGAATAGCCTTTACTTCTGCTAAAACTAAGTCAATTTTTTCCTTGTGTTCTTTGTACTGGGATTGAACTGAATTTCTCTTATCTGCAGCGACCTTCGCTTGATCATTGAAATTATTTCTAACTTCTCGCATCTTGCGAACTCTAGATTCCATTGCATGTAATTGCTCTCGCAGATCACTATCCGGCTTCTCTTCGCCTTCCCCAAACTTGCCGCGCATGTCGTGTCGTATGCATACTCCATTTCAATGCTATGCAAATTAGAATAAATCAAAATCATACGAAATTGAATATTGCAATCGCTGATGCAGCAATAATTCCTGCGACACCAATTAGTGATAAAATCAATGAACTGGTAGACCTAATACGCTCTTTAAATTCAGGACGAATTCTTACGTTCATTTGAGAACCAATCAATAATTCTCCACTTACCTCTTCCAATCTCACCGATACTGTCGCTTCGCCGTATCTTTCTGGCAGCATAGTTTGCCATGCCACTGTTCCGTCTCTTAGAAGACCGGACATAACTGCTAAAATATCGTCATTACCCTTTTGCGCAATTGGAACGGCCTCATCGGGCCACCACTTAGTTTCACCAGGCTCCAATCTATAGGTCATAGCCAAATCATGCGGCCTAAAATCTGGAGATTGTACACGCAAAACAAGAGTACGAGATTCATCTGATAAATTATGCATGAAGGTGAATAGATTAGCCTTCTTGTGAACTATATTCTCCATATCAACTTCGAAAACAATTCCATCTCTGAGAGTCTTTCGCCCGGCAGAAAGGTCCTCTTCGATACGACCTATCATTCTAAAGAATGCTGGAGTTCTAATTTCAATATGTTCAATTATTGTCAACCATTGCTCGATAGTAAAAACTGGATGTTCTTTTACGAATTGAACTCCATTCTTGGTTAGAATTTCTCCAAACTCATCAAATACTGAAGATAAATCTAGACCCTTAGAATGCTTATACAGAATCATCATCATCTTTTCCCTAGCAAATCTAGGCTCTGTACCCCTTTTAACATGCTTCTCAACATCTTTGACAAATGCATCATAATCTGTTTTAAGGAGTGGGTCCAGTTGTGATTTAACTAAATCACTTAGAACCATATCAAGTGTCGATGGATGAACTGGAGGTTGGTAGGAATTGAGTAATCCAGTTCTTTTAGCCATATTGAAATGTGAACTACGAGTATATATGTGCTGACCGAGAGATAGAACAGTGAAAGAAAAGGACAAGAGAAGAAAGTTACGCCCTGTATCAGACTGTATACCATAGAAGAAAATCGCTGAAATTGAAAGTATGGCCAACATAGAGTAAATTAAAGCAAAGAAATGCTTCGATGCAGACTTGTTTAGTAACTTTTCCAGTGGGTCGTATCCATGCAATGATCTTACAGATAAGTGTAATTCTTCAGCTTCTTTCACTTTGTTTCTGAAGTTCATAATGCTGAGATTTACCCGGTGACGGTGAACTGCCATGGAGAAGATGTATCCTAAGAGAATAACAAATACCAATACTACAAGCATAGATGCGAAACTTTGACCTATTGACGGCTCTACAAAGTCATTCCACCAATCTGGAGATGTTGTAGCCTGTGACCATGCACCGAAAAAAGCAAGTATTGCAAAGGCCGGTAAAAACAATAGCAACCTGATTCCAGAACTAATCAGTTGTCTGTCCAGAGCATAGAGGAATTCTTCATCATTCCATTTTTTCATGGAGGTCATAGTTTTCTTTTTCATCCTCTCAACAGATTCTGACAAGGACTTGTGTTCAGCGTCTTCTTTGGAAGCCTCGACTGAATCGTCCGCTTCTTCAAAAGAGGTAGCCAAATCTTCATCTCCCATGATAGGCCTAAATCACTTCAACACTAAAGTATTGACATCAATTAATGTCATATCAAGCCAAAACTAGAATTATATTTTCTGCCAGAGATTTAGTTACTTGAATTATATCACCAGATTCAACAAATCGATTTTGACCATCATTGACAATTTCAGTACCTAACTTAAGACCTATTTTCCCTAGAATCTCAATATCCTCGAGAGATAATGAGATTATCGAAATACTACCTTTCTGGCCATCCTTTAAGCTAGATAATTCACACAAGTTAGCAGAACTTGTAACTAATCTAGACGATAAATCATCCTTGATATCTGGAATATTTCTCCCACTAGGATCTAAAGTAGGATTTCCCAAGTAGACAGACAATGCTACATCCAAATCATCATCTATCGCATGCTCTAAACGGCATGCTGTCTCATGGTGGTTTCCTTCGAAAGGTAGGTGCTCTAGAAGGACTTCTGCAAGACGGTGACGTCTCTTCATCATTTTTCCATGCTCCAATCCCTTCTCGGTTAGCATCGAACCCTTGTAAGGAACATAGTCAAGAAAGCCCTTAGATGCAAGTCTTTGAACCATCTCTGTTGCCGATGCTGGTGAAATTTTGAGAGATTTTGCCAGTGACCCTGTCCTGACTCTTTCTTCGGGTTCTCTTTCATAAAATTCATACATAGTCTCAAGATACTCATCTTCAAACTCCTGAAAGTGCCCTGTGCTCATACATTGTCTAGGACGAATTACCCTTTCAACATATCCCAAGTTACTCCGACTTGAAGATATTCTTACATGCTGGACATCGAACCGAACCAGAATATGATTCTGGAATTCTAAGTGTTTGTGAACACTCAGGGCATCCGACTTCGATTTTACCATCATTAATTTCCTTGACTTCATCGGGTTCTTGTTGCGTTGTTATTTCAGTAATATCGTCTTCATCGTCGTCCAGTTGTTCTTCACTGTCATCATCGACATCAAAATTATGATTACAATCCGGACACCTTACAGAACCTGAGTAATTTGAAGGAATCCTAAGTTGCCTTGAACATTCAGGGCAACCTATCTGAATTTTAACATCTGATAATTCTGGTTTGGAATCACTCGAAGTCTTCACTGGTTTCTTTTTTGCCGTAGTTGGCTCTTGCCCTTGCCTCGAATTAATAATTCTAACAACTAGAATAATTACTGCTGCTAATGCTAAACCGCCCAATATACCGGGAAAGAAATCTGTAACTCCTGATGACTCATCTTCGGTTTGAGTTGATGAAGAAATGAAGATCTCATCTGCGGTAAGAACCTGACGGGAAACTTGCCATGAAGCGACCAAAGAAACCTCGTCGCCCGAAGGCCAATCGCCTAACGTAAATTGCTCAGTCTTCGTACTTTCAGGACCAAGCGGGCTTATATCTCGCTCTCCGATTAACACTCCTGTGCTGGTGCGGAGAATCAGTGTACCTTGTGAGCCAGAAATTATACCAGTGTTAGCAAGATTGATTTTGACGCTAGCTGAATCACCTGCAACAGGTCGATTAGGAGTACTTTGTGGGTCGAAAGAAATGGAGTAAATAGCCCTGTCTTGGGGAGTATCTAAATTTAATGATTTAAAGCCAAATCCGGCAACCCAATCTACTTCATTCGCCCTTACAATTACCTTTTCTGCATCAATAAATCCAACATCGATGTTGCCCTCTGTAAGTCCAGGATTCAATGACATGACCGTATCTACCAAGAATGATTCCTCCATTGAATCAATGTAACCAAGTCTCACCCTCACATCACGGTTAATTCCTTCCGATAGAGTAACCCCCCATCCAAAAGACAATCCTTTTTGTTCATCCCATGAAACACTGGAAATCGATATCTCCACCGTTTGCCTCTGCTCTACAGAGATATTCAATGTACCCAACAAGCCAGAGTCTATTGCACCATCTGACGATTGTAGACTCCAATTTAGCATTTGCAAACCACTATCCATCATAGGAACGTCAACAAATATTTCTCCAGCCTCATCCACTCCTAACTGGATTGAATCCCCAGAATATGAGATACCGGCTACTTCACAAATAATTTTGACATTTCCAGTCTTACTACCATGATTTCTAACTAGTATCGATAGTCTGACATCATCACCTTCATGCCACGGTCCGAGTAATGACGCCGGTATGTCTCCACCCGCCGTTTCAAATTCTGCTGATTCGACAGACAAAGTGATACTGGTGTGAGATACTGATGCTTGTGAAATCCTATCACCTTGAACCATGCATGAAAGAACACCTGGTCTTGCAGTTGTTGATATTGCTATATCCGATTGTGAACTTGAATCTAATGTCAAAATATCATCCAATAATAATGACTCCTCAAATTCACATGTCACATTTCCATCGAATGGAACAGTTCCAGAATTAGTAACATTGAGGTTCCAAGACATATCTTCACCAGCGACAATTTCAGAAGTAACTTCCTCAAGGAGTAAGTAAATTATTGGCAAAGGTGGAGGATTGATTGTAGAAATAAAGCTTGCATATTCGTCGGAAATATCTCCATCACCCGAATCATTCAGCCAAATATGAACAGTTATCGGCCCTTCAGCGACAGTTATTGTGGAGTTGAAAAAGTAAATACTTGTCTGCATTGCATCAACAGAAAACAATTGAGAGGTGGTATTTTCAAAACCATTTGAGTCAGTCAAATTAACTGTAATAAAGCCGCTCCAATCGTAATCCCCATCATTAATTACCGGAACTTGAAGTTGGACATAATCCCCATCATTAACTGAAAGGTTACCTGTATTTTGACCGATTGAATCTATACCTTCAACAAGAATTGAATCACTTTGACCAACCGATATATCCAACGGATTTAGTCTCTGTAAAGTCCTTTGGAAAGATGAAACATGCGTAGGATTTGACGAAGCCACATCGCCACTCATGGAAACTGAAATTACTACATATCCAAAAGGAATTTCTGTGAAATTATGTGATACCTCTACTAACTGACCCGTAGATAAAGAATGATTTTGTTCGAAACTGGCCAATGATTCACCGGAAATAGTATCCATTTGGAATGAAATATTAACCTCGGAACTTGGCCCGCTAGGATTGCCAATCAGTTCAATATCAAATTTTATTTCATAATCTGAGGCGTCAATTTTTTCAAAGTCTGTCAAGGAAATACTACTATTTACAATGGAAATTCCATCCGAACTAGCCGCTACAAACGGCACATATGAAGGACATACAAGCAAAATAATTACTAAGATGTAGTAGAGTCTAGACCCTCTATCAATTACGCCCACACATGCCCTAAGATTAGGGGGTTCTTCACCTTCACGCACAAAAGGACTCCTGCGCCATGTTTATTGAACGTTGAAAACTGGCCCGGATGTATGACTCCACGAGACTTACTCGCAGTTTCGCCCGAATTCTTGGCGAAAGCGATTCTTCATCGTCGTGAAAACATAGTTCAGTCATTACCTCCTCAAATAGCAAAGCGACAGGAAGAAAGACAAATTGCTGCTAATTTAGCCAAGGATTCGAGAGCGAAAAGAGATGATTTAATTTCAAAGGTTTCTAGCCTAAAGAAAGAGCGCAATGATGCACAAACATCTGCCAATTTAATCATTGCAGAATTAAAAGTTCTATCCGATGCTAATTCTGAAAATCAATTTGATAAACTTCGCCAAATAGAGGATATAAAAGAAATCGAAAATGAGTTAAAAGTTATTGAAAATCTACAATCTGAAATTGTCGAGCACAAAGGTTGGGCATCTAAGAATGTCGGCTCAAAGAACATCGCGGATGACTTGGAAGAGATGAGAATAAAGGCTGACAAATTATTAGAATCTGGAAAAAAAGCACATATTGCGATGATGGAACTCTCCAAAGATAATAAAAAAATGCAGAGTATTTGGCTTGAAAACGAATCCCACCGCAGGAGGTGTGAATCTCGATACACAAAGTTGGCTCGTTGTAAAAAAGAAAGCGAGTCAGCTGTTGAGTTTTGGAGTTCTGAACTGAAGGGTGATTTTAGTGAAATGCTAACTGATTCAGTTCGTGTCTCGCAAGGAGGGCCTTCTAGCCGTTCATTGATGAAACAAAGTTCTGGAAAGAAGACATCGAGGAGGAATAATTGATGTCTAAAATTTGTGAAATCACTGGACTTACACAAAGTCAGCAGGATAAGTGGCCACTTTCCCACTCACTGATGATCGGAGAATCCAAACTCAAAATGGAAAATATTTCCGCTTCATCCACTGAAGAACTATCCAAGGACATTCTTGAATTTGTATCTAAACAAGAAGTATCTAAGAGCGTAACTGAACGAAAGGAAGGAATTATAAAACATCTTAAGAGGCGTTTTGACATCAAATTTAGAGGTTCAAAATTAACAACATTTGGCTCTTCTAAATCCGGATTAGGATTAAGGAACGGAGATGTAGACCTATGCTTGGAGTTCAACGGTGAAAAGCCAAAGAAGGTATTGAATAAAATCGCAAGAATGCTTCGTGATGATGGAATGGAAGATGTAACATTGATTGCACATGCCAAAGTCCCTATCGTCAAATTTGTTGACCAACGAAGTAAAATTCCTATCGATATTTCAATAAATAATAGCCTAGCAATTTACAATACCAACCTGCTCAAGACGTACAGCGATTGTGATTCAAGGGTACGACCATTCATTTTAGCCATCAAGCAGTGGGCACTACATCGAGGGATTTGTAATGCTGCATATGGTACATTCTCATCCTATGCATGGACACTTATTGCACTTCAATCATTACAAACATCAAACCCACCTGTGGTGCCAAATATTCAAGATGGAAGCAAACGCACACTGAAAGTAATTGATGGGACAGAATACGACATCACAATGAGTGATAAACCAACAGAATTACTCATGGACAAGAACTCACAGAATATTGGTGAACTTCTAATTAATTTCTTTGAATCATTCGCTTTAAATTGGCCCTGGGACGAAAATGTATTATCGATTCGTTCAGGAAAAAATATTACTCGGAATGTTAAAAAATGGAAACAGCAAAAGCCCTTCATTATCGATGCAGTAATAGATGAACATAATGTAAGGCTAGGTAAGCATAGTCTTCCAGTAGAAGATCCATTCGATACAATGCATGACTTAAGCAGGGTGCTTCGTCCCGACGGAGCAATGGAAATCCGAGAAGAATTTTTACGTGCTTTCAAGATATTAAGTGAGGGAGGGGATTGGAGAAAACTTACAGAAACCAAATTCCCTGAATTAGTTAATGATACTGCGAACACCGACTTATTTGAGGATCTAAGAAAGATGGAGTCTCAAGATGTAAAAGAAATACTAGAGGATTTACAAAGTGAATTGTCCGTCCTTGAGTCAGAGATTGAAGTTCGAAATAGTGAAAGAAAAAACGCAATTGATATGTCGAAAGCATTACGTAAAAATGCTGAATTACAGAAAGCAGAAAATAAAATTGCCAATACGCTAAAGCCCCGTAGAGAAAAGATTGAGCAAGTCAAGAAGCAGAGAGATTCTGTCAATAATAATTACATCCCAGTCCATTGGATTGAGAATGAAATGTCAAAAGTATTTCAACGATTGACCGAGGATGTTGATTTGATGAGAGCACCCTCACTGCAAAAAGAAAAAGAACTATTTTCGTGGTTCTTTGAATTACAGAGTATGCATGAACACTCCAAGAAAACAAGAGAATTACATGGCGAATTCAAAAAATTACTTCGTGAGCAGAAAAACGCTCTCTTTGAACTCGAGAATGTGAAAGAAAGTGGTAAAGACATCAGTGTTCTTGGCGATTATGCTAACTTTGATGACCTTGCTCATCGATTACTGCTTGAGATGAATCCGATGCATACTGAAAAGAGGAAATTAAAGCGCGAAATTGGACGCCTCGAGGCCTGGTTGAGGATTTCAGGAAGAAAGGGTGGAGCGAAAAAGAATCATCACAATAAAAAACGTTCAAAGAAAAATAACTATTCAAAGAAGAGAGATAATATTAATGTTGCTGAGGTGAAGTCTAGAGCCGCTGCTGGTGGTTCACTATCTCTTTCAGACCTTGATACTTTACTAAGCAGCGGAGGCCTTTCATCGATAACCAAAGAGCAAACAAAGGAAGATGGCAATCGAAAGAAAAAATCTAGGAAAAAGAATTTTTCACCACATCGTGGAAATCGAGGACGCTCTAAAAAAGGAATGTGAGGCCTATAAATGACTGACATCCAATGGGTGTATGGCATCAAGCCGGAATTAATGACTCTTCAATGGCGACAAAGAATTATTGATTTGTTTTTATCTGAAACTCAAGAAATATATCAAGACTCTTCTATAATCAATCTCTCTATTCCTGAGTGGGACGGGAATTTAATGTTGATCGACAGAGACCTATATCCAGAGGTCGAATCGCTAAAGGGTATTTTATGGTGTAAACCCTTCATGAAGGATTCGCTAAGAGTTGTTGCATTTGTACTCGATAAACAATTTCAGTCGAAGGGCTATGGGGGAAAGGTTTGGGAATTTATGACTCGGAGTTTGAAAAGTCAGGGTCTTAATTATGTTCAGCTAGAAGTAAAGTGTTCAAACACCGATGCCCAGAATTTCTATAGAAAGCGAGGCATGGAGATAATTAGAAGAATTGACATGTATTATAAAACCGAACATGGTTATATGATGCGGGGTAATTTATAGTAAGATTTTATCCAAATGTATCTCAAAGGTTATGCCCTTCCTCTAACAAGATAAATACATGGAGGAGTTCATATTATCTGACTTGGCTAGAGTTAGCGGAATAATTAATGCTGCAATAGTAGACAAGGAAGGTTTCCTTTTGTTCGAAGCAAAAGAAAACTATGAACAAACTATTAACATCTCAAAAATTGCAGACCTACTAGGAACAAAGGATAATTTCTCGCGAATCACTGTGACTAGTGAGAAGGCTATTTTGATAGTTGAACAATTAGGCATAGGTCACCGCCTTGTAATATGGTGTGAACAATCATGTAACCTAGGGATTATTAGAAAAAATCTCGAAAGCGCATCACAGAGGCTTAGTGATTATCTCAAAAACGCAAAATAGATGGCTATTTCTAGAGTTATTTCCCCATATGTCAATATCAAGCATTAAATGGGGGATATGGGTCGCACAGTCAGCGTAAGATGGGAATCTTATGTGAACAGGTGCGTAAAACTATGTCTGGAATGAAAGGTATTCTCGAAGAAAGAAGAAAAATGGTAGATGACAAAGCAACTCAATATCGCACAACACGTGATGAGTGGAATCAAAAGACCAAAGAGAATACTGGTGCCAGGAATGAACTTAACTCTGAAGTTCGTGAATTGAT
>Ga0209374_1000309_pt1 | contig 56299 bp, 53 predicted proteins | sample SaaInlLV_DNA_10m_FD_184683 | JGI IMG/M metagenome (GOLD analysis project Ga0209374, IMG submission 184683) | Marine microbial communities from expanding oxygen minimum zones in the Saanich Inlet - SI075_LV_DNA_10m (SPAdes) (version 2) | ecosystem: Environmental > Aquatic > Marine > Unclassified ... | reverse complement strand
CGGTCCCACTGGGTATTGGTGCTGGTTGCTTGGGTCATGTCTGCGACGTCTTGCACACAACCTGCCAACAGCGAGGAACTTGAAGTGTTTATTCAGACGGCCCTCGGGCGCAAGCCTGTGCGTTTAGCCATGAGACCGATGGTGGCCAGGGTGGACAGGTTCGTTTACAGCGCAGCTGGACTTAGGAGTCCCTTCGAACGGCCGCCGGCGCTCGAGGCTTGGGCGCCCTCGAGCGAGGGAGTTGCGCCAGAGTTTCTGCGTAAAAAAGAAGCATTAGAATCGTCGTTACTTAGCGACCTGAGCATGGTTGGCTTTTTATCTTTCGACGGGCAAATTCTCGGGCTAGTTGAAACCTTGGAAGGCGAACTTTTCCGAGTTAGTCGGGGGAGCTATTTGGGGTTGAACTATGGGCGAATCTGGCGAGTGCGACACGAGGGTATCGATCTTGTCGAAATAGTCCCGAGCGGTGATGGGGGATGGATTGAGAGGCCACAGACTCTTGCGTTACGCCAACACGGTGAGGGTGGAGGCGTTCTGCAGTGAGGCTAGCGACAGTAATAGGATTTTTGTGTGTCGTTACTGCATTCACGCCCGCGAGTGCGGCTCAAGAAAGCTTGGCAGACGGCGCGGAGTTTTCGCAGTACAAAGGAAGAATTACAGGTCTGTCCTTTCAGAATGTCCCCATAAGGCGAGCGCTTTTTCAGCTCGCAAACTTTTATGGATTCAACCTCATTGCGAGTGATTCCATCGAAGGTGAGATCACCATCGACTTAAAAGAGGTGCCGTGGGATCAAGCGCTGGCATTGGTGTTACGCATGAAACGCCTGAGTGGGCGGTTAGAGGGGAATGTGCTTTATGTCGCGCCGACACAAGAAATTGCCGAGCAAGATTTTCTGGACGTCCAGGCTGCGGCACAGGCCGAGGCGCTAGCCCCATTGTTGACTGAGTTTCTGCAAATCAACTACGCCAATGCAGGCGATATCATGCAGTTGCTCACTGGGGTTGGCGCTAAGGGCGGCAGACTCACTGCTCCGGCGCAGGGCGGCGTTGCCTCGAGGATCAACCAAGGGCTTTTGTCACCAAGAGGGTCAGCGTCTGTCGACCCACGAACCAATATCATCATTGTGAGAGACACGGCCGAAAAATTAGCAGAGGTCAGGCAGATGCTTTCAACCCTCGATATCGCGGTAAGGCAAGTGCTTATTGAGGCCCGTATCGTTAATGTCGAAACTAACTTTGGCCGTGAGCTAGGCGTTAGATGGGGGTTGGGGGGGAGTGCTGGAAAGACAAGATTCGGCGGATCGCAAGCGACAACGGCCGATTTGCTCTCTTCCGATTTTGCCGTCGCTGATGCGCGCGCTCAGGCTGCTATTGCAGGCGAAGCTGCAAGGCTTGATGCGCTGCAGGGTGACACCAACCCAGAGTTGATCCCCGCAATAGCCGCGTTGGCTCGCGCTTCGCTTCCCATCCCCCGCTCCGTGGTGTCTTTTCCGCAAGCGCTCAGTGTTGATCTTGGTGTTGCCGATACAGAAGCGTCGAGCTTTGCCATTGGCTACGCACGCCATAGTGCGCTCATCGAATTGGAGCTTTCGGCACTCGAAAGCAGCGGCAATGGCGAGGTGATCGCTCGCCCTAAAGTGACGACACAAGACAAAATGCCGGCATTGATACAATCAGGTGTGCGCATTCCTTATCAGTCGCAAGCGGGGGGGGCTGCGGGTGGTTCGACCACAGAGTTTGAAGAGGCAGTATTATCGCTCGAGGTTACCCCTCAAATTACACCGGACGGGCGTATTAATATGCATCTCGATATTCGACAAGATTCGGTCGCCTCTGGAACGGGGTCGACTCCCGCCATTAACACTAATCAGGTGACCACGAGGGTGTTAGTAAACGATGGCGGAACAATTGTCTTGGGCGGGGTTTTTCGCGAGGAGACAGCAATGTCTGAATCTAAAACTCCGTTTCTAGGAGACATTCCTTATCTTGGCCGGTTATTCAAACGCACGAAACGTTCGAGTCGACGAACCGAGCTATTGATTTTCATAACGCCTAAAATACTCGAAGAGAATTTCGAGTAACTTCCCCGCTGGCCTAGCGGGGGCTCAATAATCTCAATTGATGCTTACCCCGAAGTTTCATCATAGCGTAACTGCCTCTATACTGTGCCTACTCGATAAAACCCTCATGAAGCGCAGATGAAATCCTCAAGTTCATTATTTTTAGTTGGCCCGATGGGTGTCGGAAAGACAACCATTGGCAAGGTCTTAGCTGAGTCGCTTGGACTTGAATTTGTCGACTCCGATCGCGAAATCGAACGCGTCACTGGCGCTGATATTCCTTGGATTTTCGATGTTGAGGGTGAAGAAGGCTTCCGTGCTCGAGAGTCTAAGATGATCGAGCAGCTAACCTCCCGCACCAATATTGTCCTCGCGACAGGCGGCGGCGCGATATTGGCGGAGGCAAACAGACAGTGGCTAATGAGCCGTGGCTGCGTAATCTACCTGCGCGCACCGATAAGCCAGCAAATAGAGAGGACCAAGCGCGACAAGTCTAGGCCGCTTTTGCAGACAGCCGACCCGGCACAAAAAATTCGTGACTTGATGGCTTTTCGCGAGCCACTCTACCGAGAGGTCGCAGACTTTACGGTTGATACTTATCGCCGAGGGCCTAAGGCCGTTTGCGCAGAAATACAGCGGCAGCTTAACAGCGACGAGAATGTTCCAGCGTAAAGCGGCGACTACCCGTTACCTATTGCAGTGCCCTGAACCTGCGGGACTGCCCGATCGAATGATTGCATTGAAGGATTAGAGACCATGTTGACCGTAAATGTTGAGTTAGGCGAGCGCGGCTATCCGATCGTTATTGGTGCCGGCTTGCTTGGCGATCAAGGCCTGGCGGCCCGCATCGGCCAAGAGGTGCTGCGTCAAGGCAAGATCGTAATCGTGACCAATGACGTCGTCGCGCCGCTTTATCTCGAAAAAGCAGTGGCATTTTTTGCCGACCGTGACTGCGCGTCAATAGTCTTGAACGATGGTGAGGCGCATAAAACGCTTGCAGCCGTAGACACTATTTACGACTTTTTGCTCAGCAATAAATATGACCGCCACACCACGCTTGTCGCTCTTGGTGGGGGAGTTGTCGGTGACATTACCGGCTTTGCGGCGGCAACGTATCTGCGCGGCATCGACTTTGTGCAGATCCCAACGACACTCCTCGCGCAGGTCGACTCGTCTGTTGGCGGTAAGACAGGCGTTAATCACCGTCTCGGTAAGAATATGATCGGCGCTTTTTATCAGCCGCGGTGTGTGATTGCCGACACCGATGTGTTGTCTACCCTGCCGGCACGTGAGATCAGAGCGGGGCTCGCCGAGGTCACTAAATACGGATTGATCAGAGACGCGAGTTTCTTCCACTGGCTGGGTGACCATGCAGCGCAGTTGGTGAGCGGTGATCCCGTGCTGATGGCTGAGGTTATTCAGACCTGTTGCAGAATTAAGGCAGAGGTCGTTGCCGAAGACGAACGAGAGTCGGGCGTCCGTGCGCTGCTCAATCTCGGGCATACATTCGGTCATGCAATCGAGACGGCTACGGGCTACGGCACATGGCTGCACGGCGAGACGGTTGCGATGGGCACCGTAATGGCGGCAGACCTGAGTGCACGAATTGGATGGATAGACCCGGAAGACGCTCGCCTGATCAGGCGAATCCTAGAGCAAAATTTCGGTATGACAGTCGTCCCTCCTGCCGATATCACTATTGAGCGCTATCTTGACCTGATGGCCTCAGACAAGAAAACCGAACAAGGCAAGCTGCGTTTTATCTTACTCAACGCGATTGGGCAGGGAGCGATAGCGAGCGACATCGAACCAGGTCAGCTGGTGGCCACCCTGGAGGCCGCCGATCGCCTATGTGAATGAACTTGTGAGTGAACTTGTGAGTAAGCCTGTGAGTGACGCAGCGATTCTGATTCCGGACCCCTTGGCAGCAAGGGAGAATCAACTAATTCAGGGCAAAGCGAGGCTCGCTGTATGATCGATCATCACGATGCTCTTCTCTCAAAGCTTATAGACGATGCCTTTTACGGCAGGCCATTAATTGCGGTTACCGGGGTTGAAGGCGCGGGCAAGACGACCCTTGCTCGACGCTTTGCCCAACAATTCGCTAATGAAGCTGAGTGCATAGCGCTCAAGGCGAGCGATTTTAAAAATCGCGATGACTTTATCCAGCGCCTCGTATCTAAGCTGAGTCCCGACTCTGTCGAGTACGCAGCTGACACCCCTCTTAATACTATTGTCGACTATGCAGGCTCGCTTGCCGATCAAGAGCGCTTGCTCGTTCTCATTGTTGATGATGCAGAGTCATTGAGCGATGCCTTTCTGGAGACGCTCTATGAGCTTATAGACGAAGCCGATGAGGCGAGTCTCTGTTGTCTGCTTCTTGGCGACCCTGGGTTAAAGGACGCTATCGAGCGAGCCGACCCCAACGGAGGAATCGAGGATTTTAGCTGGTTCGACCTTCCAAAACTTGAGGAGCCTGAGCGGCCAGTCGATCCCGATCAGCCGATTGCAGCAACCGCTATAGCAACTATTACAGCAACCACAGAGGCAGCCGCGCCAATCGATGAGCTGCTTCAAAAACCGGATGTCCACGAGGCACAGGTTGAAAGTGGCGCTACTGAGTCTGCTGAGCCTATTGAGTTGGCGCCGCTCGATATTGAGAAAGAGTCCGATGAAAGCTTCGATGAACTTCTAGGTATGATGGCGAACGACGCTGGGGCAGGCGCTGCTGCCGACACAGAGTCAGATGATAATCCAGAGTTTGACGGCAGTTCAGAACCAGAGCCAGAGCCAGATTCTGCATTCGAAAGGGTCAACAGCGATGCTGTCCAGCTAGGCGACAGCGGCCTCGAGCCGGCTGCGAGCGAAGACGAATTTGATCGCAATATAGACGAATGGCTCGAGCCCGATACTCGGCCGAGTCTTGGCGGAGCACGCTTCTCTGCGGGCGAAGACTTGGAACTGGACTTCGACAATGATGAGCAGCCCGAGGACGCAGGGCAAGCGCGGCGCGATGAGGCGTCGACGCTTGACCCAGATATTTTTGGAGACGACGAGGACGACGTCAACACCAGCGCGAGCAAGACGGATTACCTCGCCGCTGCAACCGGATTCGCGCGGTCTGTGCCTTTGCGTCTCGCTGCTGCCCGCAATTATTGGCTCGCCGCAGGTGGGCTGATGCTGCTCGTGCTTGCGGTGATTGTGTTCTGGCGCATTCCTGACGAGCCCAGCTCTGGAACTATTGAGCTTGCCGCGCCAGTCGCATCGAGGGCAGGGGATTCTGCCTCGGTGATGCCTCCGACAAGCGGGCAGATAAGTCGACCAACCGCGGACCGTTCGGTAGTAGAACCAGATTTGGAAATTGTCTCGTCAGCCGTGCCGGTTATAGCTAATACGGCTGAGTTATCGCAGCCCGCCTCTCTAGAAAGGGTCACCTCTCCAGAAAGGGTCACCTCTCCAGAGAGGGTCGACTCTGAGCAAGCCATGCTTGCTCCCGATGAAATCGGGGTCGCCGCCGTATCAGTAAGCGAGGCGCGTCCTGTCGCGCGCAGGTCTAGCGCAGCACCAACGGCTTCGCCAACGCCGGCACCAACGCGAGCAGCGACTCCCCCAACGCTAGCGGCAACCCGCCCGGCCCCCGCCACGCCGGTGTCGCCAGCGGCAGCGTCTCCACTCCAGCAAAATAGGCTAAGCGGGAGCGCCTTCGAAAGACAACTGCTTGCGATGCCAGCAGGGAGTTTTACTCTGCAAATACTCGGCGCGAGCTCGGAGGCTAATGTTCAGGCGTTCGTCGAGCGCAATGGCGGCGGGCTGAGGCAGACACTTGGTTATTACCGCTCGCAGCGGGGAGGGGCGCCTTGGTTTATTGTCGCTTATGGCGAATTCACCACGCGCGAACAAGCCAGCGCCACCCTTAGGCGTCTTCCGCAGGCGCTCTCTGCGGCCGGGCCTTGGGTGCGGCCAATCGCGGCTGCGCAGGCCGAAATACGCGCGGCGCGGTAAATTGACAGAGTCGCGCATTGGTCAAGGCTGTCGCCTCGTGTAGAATTGGCGGCCTTTTACGCCACCAGCGAGCGCGGCACTGCGCCGCCCGCGACTCGAGGTCAACGCCCGTGACTGAACAAAATTCAAATTTCGCTCCTCTAAAGAATGACCGCTTCCTGCGCGCACTCCTGCGCCAGCCCGTCGATAGAACGCCTGTATGGATGATGCGGCAGGCGGGGCGCTATCTCCCTGAGTATCGAGCGACGCGCGCGCAAGCAGGCGACTTTATGAGCTTATGTAAAAACACCGAGCTTGCGTGCGAGGTTACGCTGCAGCCCCTGCGCCGTTATGCGTTCGACGCGGCGATCCTATTTTCTGACATCCTCACTATTCCCGATGCGATGGGGCAGGGTCTCTATTTCTCCGAGGGCGAGGGGCCTAAATTCAAAAAGGTTATTCGCACGCCAGCCGATGTCGAGAAATTGCCCGATGTCTCAATCGCAAGCGAGCTGTCCTATGTTACTGACGCCGTTGCGCTTATAAGGCGCGAACTGAATGGTTCTGTTCCGCTCATTGGGTTTTCGGGAAGCCCATGGACATTGGCTACCTATATGATCGAAGGCGGCGGCAGCAAAGATTTCCGGCATGCGAAAGAATTCCTCTATAACCATCCCGAGGCGATGCACCTGTTGCTCGATAAACTCGCCGATGCGGTTATCGATTACCTCAACGCACAAATCGCGGCAGGTGCTCAGGCTGTTCAGATATTCGACACCTGGGGCGGCGTCTTGACGCCCACGGCCTACCGCGACTTCTCGCTTGCCTATATGCAGAAAATTATCGGCGGCCTGACGCGCCATAACGATGGCCGCGAAGTGCCCGTTATTCTGTTTACTAAAAACGGAGGTCAGTGGCTCGAATCTATTGCAGCCAGTGGCTGCAACGCCGTTGGCCTAGACTGGACGACAGATATCGCCAACGCGCGCGAGCGCATCGGCTCGCAGGTGGCATTGCAAGGCAACATGGATCCCTCCATGCTCTATGCTTCCCCCGAGGCGATACGCGCAGAAGTGGGATCCATTCTTGCTGGGTTTGGCAGCAATCCCGGACATGTGTTTAACCTGGGTCACGGCATTACCCCGGCGGTAAATCCCGATAACGTTGGTGTGTTTGTTGAGTCAGTCCATGAGCTTTCAGCCGCCTACCACGACGCATAGCAGCGCAGCCTGCGCAGTTATTGCGTTAGGCTCGAACCTAGCGCATGGAGGCGAGTCTCCCGCTCAGATTATCATCGAGGCAGCTAAACGCCTGCAGTCACTCTCGCTCTGCGTGCCTCGACTGTCGAGGATCTATTCGACTTCAGCCGTTGGTTTGGGCGCTGGCGCTCCAGACTTCTGTAACGCCATCGCCATTATTGAGCCTGCTGCAGCGCTAAGCGCGCAGGAATTACTCGACGGCTTGCTCGCGATTGAACTTGAACTTGGTCGGGAGCGGCTGCAGCCCCGCGCCGGTGCTAGCTATGCCTCTCGGACTATCGATCTCGATCTAATCTATTGCCGCAATGAAATAATAGACTCCCCGACGCTGCAGCTGCCGCATCCTCGGGCTGCCGAGCGTGCGTTTGTTCTCGAGCCACTTGTAGAGCTTTGGCCAGAACTAGTGTTGCCAGGGCAGCATTCATCTGTCGCTGCGTTGCTGCGGGCACTGTGACTGTTAGTGGATATTGCCCCGCTATGAGTGCGCTATTTAAGTATGTGCCTTAAGTGTGCGCGCCCCCCAAGAGTCAACAGTCTTTTGGGCTGACCCGACTGTCGCCACATTTTGGGCAAGATTTATAACAAATTTGCGGGTTGTTCAGGGTATCGACAGGAGCGAATTGAGTGCTATGCTTCTAAAGGTAAGAAACCAAATTAAGGTCACACACGTGAGCGTCATTTCTGCATCAGGCATTTATGCGAGAGCTATTTCAGAGCTCTCCGCAACGGAAGCGCCCAGAGCGAGAAGAGTTTCGCGAGCGCGCTGTTTGCCTGGTTTAAATTCGGTGTTTTCGGCCTCTTTTGCTGCTGTGGCCTCTGTGGCGATCAGCTTGGTTTCGGCTACCGTGCAGGCGCAAAGCCTAGGTGGCGCCGGTGCTGGCTCTAGCGATCTTCAGGCAATTAGCGCGTTGACCGTCAAGCAACGTGGTGGCTTCGAGAGTGCGCTTGCGCCGGCCAACAGCCAGTCGGCTAATTTTCTTGGGCAGGTTTTGCCCAGTGTTGAAGGCAGTGCCAGTTTTCGGATCGGCCCTTCGTCTATTCTAAACGGGGCCGTGCCCGCGCTGAGCATCGCGCGAAACGTCGAAGAGACGGGATTTGAGGGCGCTGTCGTTGAAGACGCGCTCAATTTTAATCTCGGCGTCGCTGTAGAGCCTATCGACGGCCTCAATGTAAGCGCCGATGCGTGGCGTTTAGAGGTCAACGAGACATCGGCTCAGGCGAGTATGGGTCGCGACTGGCAGCCCGGTACCTCGCAGCTTTACATTCAAGATTCGACAATCAACGAGTTCAATGTCGATAATCCGCTTGTTGGCTCACAGCTCGAAACCAACGGGTTCGATTTGAGCGCGTCATATGTGTGGGACACTAGCCGTTTCGGGCAGTTTACGCTCAGCACGAAGTCGACTTATGTACAAGATTTTGAGAATGCGGGTGGCTTGCTCGAGCTAGGAAGCGACGAGCTCGGTGCAATCGACGAGCGGCTTGTCAGCCCCGAGTTACAAAGCAGCATGATGCTTTCGTGGCAGTTTGGTAATCACACAGCAAGCGCGATTACTAACTATTTCGATTCGTTTAAAGACATAAGCGAGCTCGATCTCGACGAGATCAATGATCTGGTCGACAACATTACCACCTTCGACCTGCAGTACGGTTACAGCGTGAAGGCTGGCGCGAAGGATCGCGCGATTATCTCGTTTGGAATCCGCAATCTATTCGATGAGAAAACGGCTCAGATCCTCAACTCATCGACCCGTCTCCTAGACCAGAACGGTCGCGTCGCCTACGGCTCGATTAAATACCAATTCTAGAAAACTAAGACGCCCGTGCCCACGTGGTTACCCTTTCGATGAGCGTTCTGCTCTAGCCAGACACCAAACATCGACGCGCTTAACGCCGGCATCGAGTAAAGTCTCGGTGAGCGAGGATACTGTTGCTGTCGTGGTGACAACATCATCGATAACGATCACGTGCTTGCAGCCATTCAGGGCTGCTCCTTTCACGATCCCAAACGCCCCGATGAGATTCGCTTGCCTTTCGGCTTTTGTTTTTGCCTCAGTTTGTGGCGTGGTGTGACGGGTTCTTGCTACGGCGTCGCTAAGATTGGGCAGGGCAAGCCGGTGCGCAACCCGCTGGGCAATCAGTCGAGCCTGATCGAATCCGCGTTGTCTAAACCTTCGGGGGTGCAAAGGAACGGCAATCACCGCAAAAGGTTTTCTGCGAGTGCTAGCCTCTTGTCGAACGCCGGCGTAATACGCCTCCATCACGAGTCCGAGCTCTTCGCTCAGCCCCGCGCCGATATCTAACCGTTCGTTGAATTTGTAATCTGCAATTAGCTGATCGATTGGCGTAGCGTAGGCGAATGCGCCGCGGCAGAGTGCAAATGAGGGAGGGTGGGTGGGGCAGCGAGCGCAGCGATTGCTGGGCTCACCTTGGTGCTCGCTCTGTGGCCCGGCTTCGCTCTTATTGTCGCTCTCGCAACTGAGTCCGCAAACAGTGCATGCGTGCTTAATGCGGGGCAGACTCAAAAGGCAATGGCTGCAGAGCGTGCTGTGCGTGTCTGAATCAAGGCCGCAACAGCAGCAGAGGCCGGATACAGTCCGAGCTAATCGATCCGCAACAAAGCGGCGTACTTTACCTCCATACACAAAAATTGCGGAAACTAAATCAGTCAAAAGTCGCCTCGCGATCGTTGGTTGCTCTTAACAAATGTGTCGAGCCCCTTTGGTGTAGTCGCAAAGCGCGACGATTGCCAGTTGAGCCGAAAAGCGCTGGCGACTCACCTCGCGCGGCTAGGGTTTCTAGGGTTCTTCCCCTATAATCCACGAGTAATTGAGTGCGGTAGAACGAACTGCCTGCAGCAGCGTGCTGCGATGTAGTGTCATCAGATTAGAATGTTCGAGGAGAATACCAATGCCAGCCTACAGAGCGCCGATCCAAGATATCGGCTTTTTGCTAAACAACGTGTTCGATGCGGATAGCTTGTTTTCATCGATGCCGGGCACTGTGGAGGTGACGACCGACCTCACCTCAGCAATCGTAGAGGAGGCGGGTAAAATTGCCGAAGGACTGCTTGCACCGATTAACCAGAGTGGCGATCAGCAGTCATGCCAATATAACGACGGCGTAGTGACAACACCCGATGGTTTTAAAGAGGCCTATAAGGCCTACGCTGAAGGTGGTTGGGCGGGGCTGACAGGTGAAATCACCTACGGCGGCCAGGGCATGCCGAAGACGCTGTCTGCGTTAATCGAAGAAATGAGCTTTGCAGCAAACTCCTCTTTCGCCCTGTTTACGATTCTTACGACAGGTGCGACGCTCACGTTGAGTCACCACGGTAGCGACGAACTTAAGCTGCGCTATTTACCAAAAATGTATGAGGGCATCTGGACAGGCACCATGTGTCTTACCGAACCGCATGCAGGTACCGACCTCGGCATGATTAAAACTCGCGCTGTGCCCAATGCCGATGGCAGCTACAGCCTGTCGGGTACCAAAATTTTCATTACGGCAGGTGAGCATGATCTTGCCGAGAACATTGTTCATTTGGTTCTCGCTAAACTGCCCGATGCCCCCGCAGGCCCGCGCGGCATCTCCTTGTTTCTCGTACCTAAAATGCTCGTCGATGAAAACAGCGAGCTGACAGGTGAGCGCAACGGTGTGCGCTGCGGATCGATCGAGCACAAAATGGGCATCAAAGCATCGCCCACCTGCGTGATGAATTTTGACGAGGCGACAGGCTATTTGGTTGGTGAGCTAAATAACGGCCTCTCGCACATGTTCACTATGATGAACTACGAGCGCCTCTCGATGGGCCTGCAGGCGAACGGCCTCGCCGACAGTGCTTATCAGGTCGCGGCGGCTTATGCGAAAGACCGTGTGCAAGGACGTGCGCCTAGCGGCCCCCAGCAGCCCGAGGCAAGCGCCGACCCGTTGCTTGTTCACCCTGATGTTCGCCGCCTGTTGTTAACAATTCGTGCGAACATTCTTGCAGGTCGATCGCTTTCAATTTTTGCCGCGATGCAACTTGATATTTCGCGGTTCCATCCTGATGCCGCTGCGCGAACTCGCGCCGACAAACTCGTTTCCTTGCTGATTCCTGTGCAGAAAGCCTACTGCACGGATCGCGGCTTTGATGCCTGTGTGATGGCACAACAAGTGTTGGGCGGACACGGTTATGTTGCCGAGTGGGGACTCGAGCAGAACGTGAGAGATGCGCGCATCGCGCAGATTTACGAAGGGGCCAATGGCGTGCAGGCGCTCGATCTAATGGGGCGTAAAACAGTGAGAGCTAATGGTGAACTACTCGCCCTGCTGTCCGAAGAGATGGATGCGTTTGTTGCGTCGCAAGCAGGCGTGCCTGCCATGCAGTCTTATTTGGTGTCGCTCGCGACGTGTCGCAAGGTGTTAAGTGATGCGACTCTTTTTGTGATCGACAGTGCTGCGAGCAATCCAGAGGAGATTGGCGCGGCCTCTTACGCGTACATGGAACTGATGGGCCTTACGCTTTACTGCTTCATGTGGCAGCGAATTCTGGCTGCCGCGCTGGCTGATAAGGGCGGCGACAATGCAGAATATCTCGACGGTCTCGTGAAAGTAGGTGAGTTCTTTCTGGCGCGGCAGGTGCCACGTGTCCACTCGCTGCTCGCAGAGATTGAGGCAGGCTCAGAGTCGCTTATGGCAATGGCCGCAAATCAGTTCTAACGAGAGCGGGATTGTCTATCCGAGCCGCAGGCCAATGCGCCTGCGGCTATAAAAAGGCGTCCACCTCAGAGCGTGGGGCCAGGCATAAACACCGATAGGCCCGCAGCAATAGCGATAATTAGCGTAAATATAATCGCAAGTCTAAACCGCCATGCTGCGTCTCCAGCCCTTGCAAGTAATGTCGATACGTTGATTGAGGTGAGTGCCCGGGGTTCACCGCTGTCGTCCTCGTCACCCTCGGGCAAGGTAAGCAATCTCTCATAGAGCAAAGGCGGGATTGGTGCCGACGTCAATAGGTCTTCAATTCCCGATTCGACGCTGCGCACAGTGTCGAGCATTTCTCGCAAGTCCTTATTCGAATTCGCAGCGGCCAAAACCTGTGCATCCTCGGCGAAGGGGTCGCTCAAAATTGCTTTACGAAACGCAGTCTGATCCATTGGGAATTACTCAAAAATGGGGCGGTGAATTCTAGAGGCTCGTAACAGTTGAGTGGTAAACAGGAGATTTTCTTTCAAACTAATTTTTGTTCCGACATACACTTCGCACTTTTGGCAGCGTTTAACGAGGGCAACCTAAGCGCGCTCTGCGCTTAAGTTGCTTAAATTACAGTGGTTTTAAGTTCACCGAATGGTCAAAGAAGAGGGTATTGCCTTGCCGTATCATTTTGTTTCGTTAGCTGATTTTTTGGCGAAATAACCCATCGCTTGCGTGAGTTATTTGGCAGCCATTATTTAATTTCAAATAATTGCGAAGAGATCTTGCCCGGCTTCGACGCCAACTGATTGATGACTTTGCTGCGCGCCCGAAAAAGTCTCGTCATAACGGTATTGGAGTTGATGTCCAAAATTAGCGCGATTTCTTTACCGCTAAAACCGCCAATGATTTGCAATAGAAGTGGTTCTCGGTAGTCTTTTTCGAGTCTGTTCATCGCGTCGAGTAGCCAGCGTCGCTCCATTTTATTGTCGGGCTCGATGCTGTCTTTCTCTACGATGACTTGTTCGTCGACATCGACCAGCACGGGCCGGTATCTTTCGTAAAGGCGCGCATTCTCACGACGCAGAATGGTGAAAAGCCAGGCTTTGGCCGCATTGTCATTCTTTAGGCTATCGAGAGAACGCCAAGCGCGCAAGAATGTTTCTTGGACAAGGTCTTCGGCTAGGGGCTGGCTTTTACAGAGCCAGAATCCATACCGATAGACATCTTGATAAAGAGAGGCAACCAGTTTTTCGTATCTCGCCCGACGAGAGAGATCCGCTTTGCTATCGATTTTGTGCGTTTTTGCTTCTGCCATTTCCCGGACCACTCTTTACGCAGGCTTCATAAGTTTTAATGCCTACTTATTATGTTTCAGTTTGTATCATAAATTGCATTCCCACAAGCATGGGAGGAATTTTTTAGGGCTAAGATGGGTAGATTCTGTTCGATTCTGGTTTAGCGTCTCAGTCTGTATACTCTGAGGCTTTAGAGCGCGGGCAATAGTCAGGACTAGTTATGATAGAAGTAGCAATAGCGGGGGCGGCCGGACGCATGGGCCGAACATTGGTCGAGGCGGTCGAAACAAGCGGCGCCTCGATAAAGGTTGGCGCTGCGAGTGTCCTTGGAGACGACCCAACCGTCGGCTCTGACATCGGCCTTCTGGCGCTTGGTCGGCCGTTGGGCGTAGTCGCAAAGCCATCATTCGAGAGTCAAGTCGATGCGTTTAGTGTGCTAATTGACTTCACCAGTCCCGAGGCCACGCTCGGCCACCTCGCGCTGTGCTGCCGCTATGGCAAGGCGATGGTTATTGGCACCACTGGCTTTACACCCGAAAACCTTGCCGCCATTGATGCCGCCGCCCAAATAATACCCATCGTTATGGCTCCGAACTTCAGCGTCGGGGTCAATCTCTGCTTGCAACTGCTGCGCAAAGCTGCCGAGGTGTTGGGGGATGATGTTGATATCGAAATATCAGAGGCACATCACCGCTTTAAGAAGGACGCGCCATCGGGCACGGCGCTCAAAATGGGTGAAGTGATTGCCGAGACTCTGGGACGTAATTTGGATGAGGTTGCTGTCTACGGACGCGAAGGGAAGGAGCCTGAGCGAGATCGAAAGACGATTGGTTTCGCCACAGTTCGCGCGGGAGATATCGTCGGCGATCATACAGTCACATTCGCAAGCCTGGGTGAGCGTGTCGAAATAACGCACAAAGCGAGCAGCCGCATGACTTTTGCCAGTGGCGCCGTGCGCGCCGCCGAGTGGGTCTCGTCGAAACCCGCGGGGCTGTATTCGATGCAGCATGTTCTCGGATTAGTCGAATAGATCACGATTCCTTATCGCTTATATTTGGCATTTTGGGAGAACTGCGTAGACAACTTGGGGGTGGTGTCTCTATAATACTCGCTCAGTATGACGAATGCTGAGACCTTTGCGAATTCCTACAAAAGCGGAGTGAAGATATTCTTCATCCGCTTTTTTTGTGCCTGTTTTTCAGTCGTTTACGCCCACTGGTGGCCCTCGTAACGCGCTCGTAGCGTGTAAGTTAAGAGGCTCAGCGCGAGAGAGCGGGCGACGCCTAAGACACGAAGCGCACAGTAGAAAAGGGAATTGAGATTGGCAAGGCGAAGACCCGATAACTTAGAAAAGCATAAGGAGTGAGAGTGGCCGCACTAGCTGTATTAGCACTAGAGGATGGCAGTATCTTTCGTGGCGTCGCACTCGGCGCCGAAGGGAGCGCCAGTGGAGAGGTGGTATTTAATACCTCGATGACTGGATACCAAGAGATTCTGACCGACCCCTCCTACGCACAACAAATCGTAACCCTTACCTATCCTCACATTGGCAGCACGGGCACTAACGACGAAGACAATGAGTCCGACGGCGTTTGGGCCACCGGCCTTGTGATCCGCGATCTGCCTCTCATTGCGAGTAACTGGCGCAGCGAGCAAACTTTGCAAGACTTCTTGGTCGAGCGCAAAGTTGTAGCAATAGCTGAGATAGATACCCGTCGTCTCACTCGCGTACTCCGCGATAAAGGGCCTCTTAATGGGTGTATCGTTTCAGGCACAAAGCTAGAAACCCTTGGAGAGGAAGGCGCGATAGCCAAGGCGAAAGAATTCCCGGGACTCAAAGGCATGGACCTTGCCAAGGTCGTGTCGACTAAAGCGCAGTATCCTTGGACAGAAGGCGTCTGGGACCTGGTCGACGGACACAGGAAAGACGTGCCAAGCCGCTTTCGCGTCGTCGCCTACGACTTCGGTGCCAAGCGCAACATCTTGCGCATGCTCGTCGAACGCGGCTGCGAGGTCATGGTAGTTCCGGCGCAGACACCTGCCGCCGATGTGCTCGCGATGAACCCCGATGGCATCTTTCTGTCTAACGGGCCAGGTGATCCCGAGCCTTGCGACTATGCCATCGAGGCAATCAAAGTGTTCCTAGACGAGAAGCTTCCTCTTTTCGGCATTTGCTTAGGATGCCAGCTACTCGCCCTCGCCTGTGGCGCGAAGACGATAAAGATGCGGCTCGGTCACCACGGGGCAAACCACCCAGTGCAGAATCTGCGTGACAACAGCGTACTGATCACAAGCCAGAACCATGGCTTCGCGGTCGACGCGGACACGCTTCCTGCCAACCTCGAGGCAACGCACAAATCGTTGTTCGATGGATCGCTTCAAGGTATCGAGCGCACCGATGCGCCGGCATTCGGATTCCAGGGCCACCCTGAAGCAAGTCCGGGCCCGCATGATGTAGCGCCTTTGTTCGATCATTTCATCGAGCTACTAGAGCGGCGCAGTTAGCGCGTGATTGTCGGACGCCTCCATAAGAGGCGACTCATCCCAATTAATCAGAACACAAGAGAGCAGTAGCGCACATGCCAAGACGCAAAGACATTCAAAGCATTCTAATACTCGGCGCCGGCCCCATCGTCATCGGCCAAGCCTGTGAGTTTGACTACTCGGGAACCCAAGCGTGTCAGGCGCTGAAGGAAGAGGGGCTCCGCGTAATCCTCGTTAACTCAAACCCCGCAACTATTATGACAGACCCCTCGATGGCGGATGCCACGTACATCGAGCCGGTCAACTGGGAGATAGTTGAGAAAATTATCGAGAAGGAACGCCCCGATGCGATCCTGCCGACGATGGGTGGTCAGACCGCACTTAACTGCGCGCTCGACCTCAATCGCCATGGTGTGCTCGATAAATACGGCGTCGAGCTAATTGGCGCGAAATGCGAATCGATCGATAAGGCCGAAGACCGCGAATTGTTCGACCGCGCGATGAAAAAAATCGGACTAGAAACACCTCGCCACCAGATCGCACACAATATGGCCGAAGCCTTCGAAGCCCTCGAAGAGATAGGGTTTCCTTGTATTATCCGCCCTTCGTTCACCATGGGCGGCAGCGGCGGCGGAATCGCCTATAACAAAGAAGAGTTTGAAGAGATTTGCCAGCGCGGCATAGAACTGTCGCCAACAAGTGAATTGTTAATCGACGAGTCTTTAATTGGCTGGAAAGAATACGAGCTCGAAGTCGTTCGAGACACTAACGACAACTGCATCATCGTCTGCTCGATCGAGAACTTCGATGCGATGGGTGTTCATACAGGCGACTCGATTACTGTTGCGCCGTCGCAGACTCTCACCGACAAGGAATACCAAATTCTTCGCAACGCGTCGATCGAGATACTCCGTGAAATCGGTGTCGAAACGGGTGGATCGAACGTACAGTTCGGTATTAATCCTAAAGATGGCCGCCTCGTTGTTATCGAAATGAATCCGCGCGTTTCGCGCAGTTCGGCGCTTGCCTCTAAAGCAACAGGTTTCCCCATTGCACGAGTTGCCGCGAAGCTTGCTATTGGCTTCACACTCGACGAACTGAGTAACGAAATCACTGGTGGCGCGACGCCTGCATCGTTCGAGCCATCGATCGACTACGTCGTTACAAAGATTCCACGCTTCACATTCGAAAAGTTCTCTGAGGCCAACGACAGGCTTACTACGCAAATGAAGTCAGTCGGCGAGGTGATGGCAATTGGTCGCACTTTCCAAGAATCTTTGCAAAAAGCGTTGCGAGGGCTCGAGGTGGGAGTGTGTGGATTTGAGCCTATTCTCGATACTAAATTGAGCGACGCGCGGGAGGTGTTGACCCGCGAGCTTACCGAAGTTGGTGCGCAGCGAATTTGGTATATTGGCGACGCTTTCCGTCAGGGTTGGTCTATGGAAACCGTCTACTCGCTAACCGGTATAGATCCCTGGTATCTCGTTCAGATCGAAGAACTGATCAAAATCGAGCAAGGGTTAGTAGGTAGAGACCTCGCCTCGATCGACGCGGCAGAGATGCGCCAACTCAAGCGCAAAGGCTTCGCCGACAAACGACTTGCTCAGGTGCTCGAATGCCACGAACTGGATTTCCAGAAGCATCGCCATAGTTTAAATGTGCGCCCCGTGTATAAGCGGGTTGATACCTGCGCCGCCGAGTTTGTGTCGGCAACGGCATATATGTATTCAACTTACGAAGAAGAATGTGAATCTCTGCCGAGCACACGTGAAAAAATCATGGTGCTTGGTGGCGGGCCCAACAGGATCGGCCAAGGTATTGAGTTTGATTACTGCTGTGTGCACGCCGCACTCGCGATGCGCGAGGATGGTTACGAAACCATTATGGTTAACTGCAACCCTGAGACAGTCTCTACCGATTACAATATTTCGGACCGCCTTTATTTTGAGCCTCTAACCTTCGAAGACGTGATCGAGGTTGCTCTGCTCGAAAAGCCCAAGGGGGTGATTGTTCAATTCGGTGGACAGACGCCGCTCAACTTAGTTAAGAGTCTCGAGGCTGCAGGCATCCCTATTATCGGTACGTCGCCTGACGCGATCGACCGAGCTGAGGACCGCGAGCGGTTCCAAAAGCTGATCGAGAAGCTCGGCCTTAAGCAGCCTCCGAATCGCACCGTACGTAGCGTCGAAGAAAGCTATGCCGCCGCCGATGAAATTGGTTACCCGCTTGTCGTCAGACCGTCTTATGTTCTCGGTGGGCGCGCGATGGAAATCGTATACAACCATGAAGAGCTTAAGCGCTACATGCACGATGCCGTTAAGGTCTCAAACGAGAGCCCGGTGCTCCTTGATTATTTCCTCAACGCCGCAATCGAGATCGATATCGATCTAGTGAGCGATGGCAAGCAGGCGGTCGTGGGCGCGATCATGCAACACATTGAGCAAGCCGGCATCCACTCTGGTGACTCTGCCTGCTCGTTGCCGCCGTATAATTTACCCGCCGAGGTGCAAGACCGTATTCGGGCTCAGGTCACGGCAATAGCGTTAGAGCTAGGCGTCGTGGGTTTGATGAATACACAGCTCGCGTATCAAGATGGCGAGCTTTATGTGATCGAGGTTAACCCACGCGCGTCGCGAACTGTACCGTTCGTTTCTAAATGTATTGGTCGATCGCTTGCCAAGATCGCAGCGCGCTGCATGGCGGGAACATCGCTTGCCGAGCAAGGATTCGAGACCGAAATAATACCCGAAACATTCGCGGTCAAAGAGGCTATCTTCCCGTTTATTAAATTCCCAGGCGTAGACCCAATTCTAGGCCCAGAAATGAAATCTACTGGCGAAGTAATGGGCGTAGGCAAAACCTTCGCCGAGGCCTATGCGAAGGCGCAGATGGGAGCGGGCGAGAAGTTTGCTACGTCGGGCAATGTGTTTATTAGCGTTCGCGAAGCCGACAAGCCTGGGGTGGCCGAAGTGGCGCGCCGAGTGATAGCCTTAGGTTACAGTATTGTGGCTACCCAAGGCACGGCGCAGGTAATCGCCGCTGCGGGGCTGCCTGTTACGCGCGTGAACAAAGTAGCCGAGGGCCGGCCACATATTGTCGACATGTTGAAAAACGAAGAGATTCAGCTTGTCTTCAATACAACCGAAGGCAGAAAGGCTATCGCTGACTCGTCGATGATTCGCCGAACTGCGCTGCGTCATCGCGTGTATTGCACAACGACGATTGCGGGTGCGCTAGCGGCTTGCGAAGCACTGGCTTACGGCAATAATATGTCGGTCTACACGTTACAAGATCTTCACGCTCAGCTCGAGAGCAACTAAAAGGCGACAAGAATGCAAAGCGTTCCGATGACAATTCATGGCGCAGAGAGTTTGCGAGCAGAGCTAACTGAGCTCAAAAGTGTGACGCGCCCAAAAATTATTGAGGCGATCGCCGAAGCGCGAGAGCACGGCGATCTCAAAGAGAATGCCGAATACCACGCGGCGCGCGAGCAACAGAGTTTCTGCGAGGGACGTATAGCAGAGATCGAAAGTAAGCTTGCAGGCTCGCAGGTTATCGACGTGACGAAGATCGAGCCAACCGGCAAAGTAATCTTTGGCACGACAGTGCAGATGATCAACCTCGACACAGAGGCGACGGTCACCTACCAGATCGTAGGCGACGATGAGGCCAACGTCAGCAAGGGCAAAATCTCGGTGAGTTCGCCAATTGCACGTGCGATGATGGGCAAGGCAGAGGGTGATGAAATCGTGGTTAAGGCGCCTGCGGGCGATGTCGAATACGAAATCGAGAGCGTCAAACACCTCTGATCCTCGCTTGAACAAGGCAGTTTTCGCGAAGGCTGACTACGGCTGAAATCGGATTACGTTAGACAGTTTAGGGTCTTGTTTCTTAGCCGCGCGGTAAAGTAGCAATACGTGGCCAATAGTCTGCACAACAGCGCCTTTGCTCAGCGCGCAAATCTCTTCAATAAGCGCCGCTTTTGCGGCCTTGTCGCCGGTCACTAATTTGAGCTTGATGAGCTCGTGATCGTTCAGTGCGCGCTCGAGTTCGAGCTGAATATTTTCCGACAATCCCTTTTCCGCAATTGTGATTACGGGCTTGAGTTGATGGCCAATCGCGCGGAAGCGTTTCTTATCGGCGTTGTTGAGCGTCATAATAGACCTTAATGCTAGCTGAGTCGCAGGGCAGCGGATTGTAGGGAAGCTCGCGGCCGAACGCAATTGAGAATAACGAGAATCAACGATGGCACAGTCTAAGACCAGTAAGCAATGGCTTAAAGAGCACTTTGACGACGAATACGTGCGTAAGAGCCAGGAAGACGGCTTGCGCTCGCGAGCGAGCTACAAGCTGTTGGAAATACAAGAAAAAGACAAGCTTATCGAACGTGGAATGACGGTTGTCGATCTTGGTGCGGCGCCAGGAGGGTGGTCGCAAGTTGCCGCCGATCTCGTTGGAGACAAGGGGAGGGTCATCGCTAGCGATATTCTGCCAATCGATTTCATAGCAGGGGTCGAATTTCTCCAGGGCGACTTTACCGAGCAAGCAGTGCTAGACCAGCTCCTCGGTATGCTCCCCGAAGGCGGGGCTGACCTTGTAATGTCGGACATGGCACCCAATATGAGTGGTATGCGTGATATCGATCAGCCAAGGATGATGTATCTTGCCGAACTCGCGCTCGACTTAGCGAGATCCGTGCTCCGTCCGGGGGCGTACTTTCTGGTGAAGGTATTTCACGGCGAAGGCCTCAGAGAGTTCGAGGCGCAGTTAAAAGCTGACTTTGCCTCTATAAAAGTGCGCAAGCCAAAAGCATCGCGAGCCCGTTCCAGCGAAGTCTATCTTCTGGCGGCAGGTTTCAAGGGCGCATAGCATCGGTTTGCGCACTGGTTTGGCAGTGTTTACATCAATAATTGGTCACTAGCGTGCGTCACTTTCGAGTGACACAGGCGAAAATGTGTTACTTTTTACCATATACACGAGTCGCTAAGGGCGACTTCGAGTGAGCGCCATGCGTTTTCTCGTTGCCTAGACGCTCTCTTCGACAAATAGATTCACTTCAGTGGGGGAACTACCCTTGAACGACATGGCAAAGAATTTGGTCCTTTGGATGATCATTGCGGGCGTTTTGCTCACGGTGTTCAACAACATCAATCGGGATCCTCAAGCCGACAGCATTATTTATTCCCAGTTCGTTAAAGAGCTGCGTGATGGTCGTGTGCAAGCGGTAGATATCCAAAACTTGCAAATTACAGGTTACCGCAGCGACGGCTCGCGCTTCCGTTCGATCATGCCAGCAATCGGCGATCGCGGATTGATGGACGAACTGCTCGAATCGAATGTCGCCATTAGTGGCACGCAAGATGAGAAGCCGGGCTTCTTGTCGCAGCTGTTCTTATCTTTACTCCCGGTATTGGTCATAGTCGGCCTGTTCTTCTTCTTCATGCGGCAGATGCAAGGCGGCGGCGGAGGCGGCAAAGGTGGCCCGATGTCGTTTGGCAAGAGTAAAGCCAAGCTCCTCGGCGAAGACCAGATCAAGGTAACTTTCGCCGACGTCGCAGGTGTCGACGAAGCAAAAGAAGACGTGAAAGAGCTCGTTGACTTCTTGCGCGAACCGGACAAATTTCAGCGCTTGGGCGGTAAGATTCCCCGCGGCATACTGATGGTTGGTCAGCCGGGTACTGGTAAGACCCTCCTCGCCAAAGCGATAGCGGGCGAGGCCAAAGTGCCTTTCTTCTCTATCTCAGGTTCTGACTTTGTCGAAATGTTTGTGGGCGTGGGAGCCTCGCGCGTTCGAGATATGTTCGATCAAGCGAAGAAGCAAGCCCCCTGTATTATTTTCATCGACGAAATCGATGCGGTTGGACGTCACCGTGGCGCTGGCCTCGGCGGCGGACACGACGAGCGCGAGCAGACGCTAAACCAACTCCTCGTCGAGATGGATGGATTCGAGGTGAACGACGGCGTAATCGTTGTTGCAGCGACTAACAGACCCGATGTTCTGGACCCTGCGCTTCTGCGACCGGGTCGCTTCGACCGCCAGGTTGTGGTTGGCCTGCCTGACATTCGTGGCCGCGAGCAGATCCTCAAGGTGCACATGCGCAAAGTGCCAATCGACGACAACGTCAAGGCAAGCCTCATTGCGCGCGGCACGCCAGGCTTCTCTGGAGCCGATCTAGCTAACCTCGTAAACGAAGCGGCGCTGTTCTCGGCCCGCTCAGGCAAGCGTCTGGTTACGATGGAAGAATTCGAGAAAGCGAAAGACAAGATCATGATGGGCGCCGAGCGTAAGTCGATGGTTATGTCGGACAAAGAGCGTCGAAATACTGCCTACCACGAAGCTGGGCATGCCATTGTCGGTCGCATGGTCGAAGAGCACGATCCTGTTTACAAAGTGAGCATTATTCCGCGCGGTCGAGCGCTGGGCGTAACGATGTTTTTGCCCGAAGAAGACCGCTATAGCCTCAGTAAGCTTGGTATCCTCAGTCAGATCTGCAGCCTCTACGGCGGCCGCATTGCCGAAGAAATGACGCTTGGCGCCAACGGTGTAACTACAGGTGCGTCGAACGATATCCAGCGCGCAACAGAGATGGCGCGTAATATGGTCACCAAATGGGGACTGTCTGCCGAGCTAGGACCTTTGCTGTATTCTGAAGACGAGGGCGAAGTCTTTTTGGGCCGCTCTGCAGCGTCGCAATCGAAGAGCTTCTCGAGCGACACTGCAAAGTCTATCGACGTTGAAGTGCGTAAAATCATCGACACCTGCTACAGCAAGGCAAAAGATATTCTCGAGACCAATCGCGACAAACTCGAGATGATGATGGAGGCGCTGATGGAGTATGAGACGATCGATGCCGATCAGATCGACGACATCATGAATGGCAATAAACCGCGCCCGCCAGCCGATTGGAGCGATTCCGATGGCGGTGGCACTGCGGCTAAAAGCGAGGCAGAAGAGCCTAAAGCTAGGCGCGACGAAACCTCAGGTCCAATAGGCGGTCCTGCCGGCGAGCACTAGGTCGCCGCTCTAAAGAACGTTGAAAAAGAGAACCCTCGCGGTTCTCTTTTTCGTTAGGGGTTTCCCGCACGAAAAACACATAGTCTTTATTGAGCTAGAAAAATGACAAAAATCCTCTTAGCTGGGTCGCGGCAAATAGACTTGAGTACGCCATGCTGTATGGGCGTGCTCAATGTCACCCCCGACTCTTTTTCAGACGGATCAACCCTCGGGCGTGAATCAAAGGCTGGCTCAGGTCACTCGTCATTCGAAGTTGATTTGGACAAAGTATTAGAACGCGCCGAAAAAATGGCCGCCGAAGGCGCTTTGTTTCTCGATATTGGTGGCGAATCTACTCGACCCGGCGCGACTCCGGTGCCCGTGCAAGAAGAGATAGACCGCGTCGTTCCCGTTATCGCTGCTCTGAGAGCGCGCTTCGATCTCTGTCTGTCAGTCGACACCAGTTCGTCTGAGGTGATGACTGCTGCGATTGGTGCCGGTGCCGAACTTGTTAACGATGTGCGCGCGCTCGCCGACGAAGGAGCCCTGACTGCTATCGTCGATAATCGCGTGGCGGTATGTCTAATGCACATGCGCGGCCAGCCCCGCTCGATGCAAGTGAAATTCGATTCGAATAGCCCGCTTGCTGAAAAAAGCTACGATGATGTTGTCGAAGAAGTTGCCGAGTTTCTTGGCGAGCGACGCGATTACTGTCTGGCTAAAGGATTAAATGCAGACAGCTTACTTCTCGATCCAGGCTTTGGGTTTGGTAAAAGTCAGGGACATAACTACGAATTATTGAGTGGATTAACGCGGTTTAGCGCACTAGGCGCGCCTCTGCTTGTGGGTGTTTCGCGCAAATCGATGATTGGTGCTGCCACCGGTCGCTCAGTCGATCAGCGGCTCGCAGGATCTGTGGCCGCCGCAACGCTTGCGCTTCAGGGAGGCGCCAGCATTATTCGTAGCCACGATGTTGCTGCCACGGTCGATGCGATTAAAGTATACTCCGCGTTCTGCGGGAACTTAGCGTTCGACTAAGTGCTCTAATAAAAAATATCGAATAAGAATAGTTGATAAAAAAATAAGGAGCGGCCCCCGATTCATGTCTGCTGCAAGCAATAAGAGCGCCCCTACAACAAAACGATACTTTGGTACCGACGGCATCCGCGGTGCGGTAGGTCAGGCGCCAATCACTCCCGATTTCATGCTCAAGCTAGGCTGGGCTGCGGGACGCGTATTTGCCGATGCGAATGGCGCGCGTGGGAAAATACTCATTGGCAAAGATACGCGTATTTCGGGCTATATGTTCGAGGCAGCTCTCGAAGCCGGCATCGCGGCTGCCGGCGTCGATATCGGTCTGCTAGGCCCGATGCCCACACCCGCTATAGCCTATCTTACGCGCACCCTTCGAGCGCGCGCTGGTATCGTGATCAGTGCCTCCCACAACTCCTTTGAAGACAACGGCATTAAGTTTTTTTCGGGCACTGGCACCAAGCTCCCCGACGACATTGAGCATGCGATCGAAGCGGAGCTCGAGAAAGAACTCACTACCGTCCGGCCAGAGCTAATTGGCAAGGCCTCGCGTGTTAACGACGCGGCAGGGCGTTATATCGAATTTTGTAAGAGCACGGTAGGCCAGAGTCTGCGCCTCAATGGCATGAAAATAGTCGTCGATTGTGCGCATGGCTCGACCTATCACATCGCTCCGAGCGTTTTCACAGAGCTTGGTGCAACCGTTATCTCGCAGGGCGTTTCACCTAATGGCCTTAACATCAATCAGAATGCTGGCTCGACCTCGCCGCAGGTGCTTGCCGATCGCGTTATCGCCGAAAAAGCCGATCTAGGAGTTGCCTTCGACGGCGACGGCGACCGTGTCGTCATGGTCGATCATTTAGGCAATGTGCTCGACGGCGACGAAATTCTCTACATCATTGCCAGCGACCGTCTGCGTCAAAATGTCGAATTTGGCGGTGTTGTGGGTACCCAAATGAGTAACCTCGGATTGCAGTTGGGGCTCGATGCGCTAGGTGTGCCGTTTACGCGCACGCCCGTCGGCGACCGCTATGTCATGCAGGAGATGATTAAGCGCGGTTGGAGTCTGGGTGGCGAATCTTCGGGTCATGTTATCTGCTCGGATTTGTCGAGCACAGGCGATGGCATTATATCTGCGCTGCAGGCGCTAGCCGCAGTGGTCAACGGCGGTAAGTCTCTGGCCGAGCTGCGCACACAAATGAGCAAATTACCGCAGAAGATGATCAATGTTCGCATCAGTCGCGGCGTCGAGCTTGTCGGCAACTCAGCGATCGCGAGTGCCGTGCAGCAAGTCGAAGCCGAATTAGGCGCGCGCGGCAGGGTGCTTCTGCGTCCATCGGGCACGGAGCCTGTCCTGCGTGTGATGGTCGAAGGTGAGGACGCCTCGGACGTCGCGCGTCTCGCCGAACAGCTCGCACAAGCGGTAAGAGACGTTGCAAGAGACCCGCATCTTGGGTAGACTTGCCGCCCGTTTCACTTGAGCTGGCGCCTGATTTAAGGCGGCGAGGCAGAGTAAACGGCAGTGAGTTGAAGGAGCCTGAACCATGCGTCGTAGAGTAGTTATTGGCAATTGGAAAATGCACGGCTCTCTCGAGTCGACCGCAGCCCTGCTAGCTGGTTTAGATTTAAGCAGCCTAGACCCGGAAGTTGAGGTCGCGGTTTGCCCTACTAGCCTGCACATCGCAGTGGTAGCGAGGCAGCTGAGCACGGACGCTAGACTCTCGCGGATTAAAGTTAGCGCGCAAAACGTCAGTGACGCGGTATCGGGTGCCTTCACAGGTGAAATCGCAGCCGACATGCTAACTGACTTCGGAGTCAGCTTCGCATTAGTCGGCCATTCGGAACGACGAGAGTTGTTCGGCGAAAGCGACGAGTTGGTCGCAGCCAAGGCCGCTGCAGTGATCAGTGCAGGAATAACGCCGATTGTTTGCGTAGGCGAGACACTCGCGGAACGACAAGCGGGCGCAACAGAATTAGTCGTGCTACGGCAGCTCAACGCGGTAGTGCAGCGGATAGGCATCGAAGGCGTCGGGCAGTGCATCGTCGCTTACGAGCCAATCTGGGCAATAGGCACTGGCGAGACAGCATCGCCCGCTCAAGCTCAAGAAGTACACGCAGCACTTCGTGCGCGGTTGCAGCAGCTAGACGCCGACCTCGCCGAGAAGACGCCAATCCTTTACGGAGGTAGCGTCAAGGCAAACAACGCAAGAGAGTTGTTCGCCCAGCCCGACATTGATGGCGGGTTAGTAGGAGGAGCCTCCTTAAAGGCCGATGAATTTAACGCGATCTGCGCAAGCGTCTAAGGCAACTCTTTGTGGTTGTAACAGGCGCTCAGGCCAGAAGCTAATACTAGTAAGAGTGTAGAAATGGAATCAATCATCGTTATAGTGCACATCGTTGTGGCGGTAGCCATCGTTGGGCTCGTCTTGCTTCAACAAGGCAAGGGCGCCGATGCCGGCGCTTCTTTCGGCTCGGGTGCTTCACAAACTGTGTTCGGCTCATCGGGTTCGGGCAACTTCCTAGTCCGCGCGACAACTGTCTGTGCAACAATTTTTTTCGTCACCAGCCTCTCATTGTCGCTTGTGGCAAAGAACCAAACTGGCTTTGGAACAACCTCTGGCATGCCAGTTGTTAATCCAGAGCTTCTAGAAACTCTGTCTACCAGCCAGCAGTCTGACCTTCCTCAGTTAGACGAAGAAATGCCGGCAGTGGAAGACAGTCAGGCAGATGTTCCGACTCTGCCAACTGGCGATGATCTCTAGCGTTCGAGTCGAACCTAGGCGATAATACGCGCCGGTTACAGGAACCATCTACTCTCTGTAAAAAGAAAGTAGCGTAAGAAAAAGTATTGCGGACGTGGCGGAATTGGTAGACGCGCTAGCTTGAGGGGTTAGTAACTTCGGTTGTGGGGGTTCAAGTCCCCCCGTCCGCACCATTACTTTGTAATGTGTGCAAAAAACAGAGCTTTGATATCTTCGTAGATCTCAAGGCTCTTTTTTTTGCTTGAGGGTTTTTGCGTGAAGTTTTTTGCGTGAAGCTAATACTCCGAAAACCTCCCGTCCTCTTCAATCGCCGAATAGTCAGCGGCGACAATTCCCGCGCGTGTTTCGATGTGCTGTGTCATCGATGGATGAGAGAATATATAGAAGCGCTCTGCAAGCATGCATTCATAAACCCACTGCGCGAGCGCGTCGGGTGCGATACCGCTCTCGATTACTGCGGCGAAGCCAGATACACCCGGATCGAACGCCTTCTTGTCGCTAGCCGATTGCTGCGCGAGTGAAGGTTTGTTTATGCCTGCGTTGTGAATATCGGTTCGCACCCATGCCGGACACAAGACGCTCACCCCGATGTTCTCAGCCTGCAGGTCTTGTCTAATCGATTCGCTGTAGCCCACCACTGCGTACTTGGTAGCGTGATAGGGTGACATTGATGGCCCAGCGATATGCCCCGCCATAGACGCAGTGTTTATTATGTAGCCACCTTCGCCGTGCGATTTAATCAGGGGCACGAAAACTTCGACGCCGTAGACTACGCCCATTAGGTTGATGTCCACGATCCAGCGCCAGTCTTCGAGCGGGATGCTGCCAGGCTTTCCGGCGAGGCTAACGCCGGCGTTATTAATAACGATATGAACCTTGCCGAATCGCTCGACAGTGAAGTCGGCGGCACTTTTAACCGACTCAGCCTTCGCTACATCGCAGATTATTGTCTCGACATCGAACCCGCTTTCCGCAAGCAATGCCTTTGCTGTGTTTAATCGCTTTTCATCGATATCTGCCAGAACGACCTTTGCGCCGTGTCCTGCAAAGACTTTGCCTAGAGAAAGCCCAATGCCATGGCCGCCGCCGGTAATAAATACAACTTTATTCTGAATTGTGTTCATGCTTGTGCCTTTGTTTAATTTGCTCCCGCATTCAGTCTAGCGTTTTTCGCTAAGAGAGTGGGGGAAATGCCGACTATTTATTTATTCTATTGATCTTACGAGTTCGTCTTGGCATTGGTTCTTTTGCTCCCTCGCCATAGACTGGCTTTACCTTCTATACTGCCACCTCAATCTGCGAGGAAACACATGACAATTAAGCTCTATCACTGCAAACGCTCACGCTCGCTAAGGCCACTTTGGACGCTCGAAGAAATGGGATTGGACTACGAGTTAATCACTATGGAGTTTCCGCCGAGACTCACCTACGAAGGTTATCTGGCGATCAATAACCTAGGTACGGTGCCAACGCTTGTCGAAGGCGATGTGACGCTCACTGAGTCGACCGCTATGGCGCTTTACCTTGCGGAAAAACACGGGCCTACGAATTTGACGCTTGGCCCATCGGATGCCGACTATGGCTTGTTCCTAAATTGGCTGCATCGAAGCGATGCGACGCTCACATTTCCGCTAACGCTGGTGCTGCGATACACCCAGCACGAACCCGAGGAGCGCAAGAATCCGCAGGTAGTCGAAGACTACACTAAGTGGTTTTTCTCGCGGCTTCGTTCTGTTGAGACTGCACTCGAGGATCGTGAATACCTTTGCGCGGATCGGTTTACGCTTGCAGATATAAGCATCGGTTTCTCGCTCGTGTTTGCTGAGTCGCTCGGATTGGCAGGCAGTTTCAAGACCAATACTGCGCGTTATCTAGCGATGTTAAAAAAGCGGCCGGCATTCCAGCGCGCATACAATTTATAGCTCAGGTTAAAGCAATAAAAATTGCCCCAAAAAACTGCCCAGAAAACTAAATAGGGAGAATAAAAATGGGAATCACTATAACCCCGTCTGGCCAAGCATGTGGCGCATCGATAACAGGAGTGGATCTATCTCAACCGCTTGCAGACGAGCAGATAGCCGAAATCCGCGCGGCATGGCTCGAGCATAAAGTGCTGAGCTTTCCTCATCAGTCTATGACAGACGATGACCTCGAGCGTTTCACTCTTTCATTCGGCGCATTTGGAGACGATCCCTTTATCGCACCAATTGAGGGCCGAAAAAATATTATTGCTGTGGAACGGAGGGCGGACGAGAAGGCGCCGCTATTCGCAGAAAACTGGCACACCGACTGGAGCTTTCAAAAAGCACCGCCGGCTGGAACATGTCTTTACGGAATAAAAATACCTAAGAAAGGGGGCGATACATTATTTGCGAATCAGCAAAAGGCATGGCATGACATGCCGGCACATCAACAGGAGAAATACCGAGATCTTGTCGCAATACATTCTGCTAAGTCGGCGTATTCTCCAGAGGGCATGTACGGGAAAGAAGATCAGACGAGTGATCGCAGCATGAATATCCGGCCCTCCGAGGATGCACGCAAACTGCAAACACATCCGCTTGTGCACAAACATCCCGAAACAGGCGTCGAAGGTTTTTACAGTTGCCTCGGTTATATAGTTGGTCTGGTCGACAAAACAGAAGAGGAGGCTTTCACGCTTCTCAAAGAGCTAAGCGACTGGCAGGGCAAAGAAGAGTTTGTCTATACCCACAAATGGCAGCCACAGATGCTAGTTATGTGGGACAACCGCGCGTTATTGCATAGAGCAACGGGGGGCCATGAGGGAGAGGACAGGCTGCTGCATCGCACCACCATTGCCGCGTACTAGTGCGAAAGCCGCGCTGCCTTCTATAATTCTTGAAGGCAGCACGTTTTCTCGATTACTTCTGTGGACAGACTAAAAACTTTTTGCCTGTAGATTTTGAGTTGTACTGCGCAACGATGTCAGCGTCTAACGCCTCTGCGAGGGAGATCTCGTTAGTGTAGTGGCTGGCGAATGTTGTTTTCATCTCAGTCGCAACGCGTGTGCGTAAACGAGTCGCCACTTCTTGGCCGACACGCGCTAGGAAATTAGGTAACAACCAGCCGCCAACTCCCCAAGCCATGCCATAGCCACGGTTGAGTGTTGTGGGTGAAGTATCGAGCCCACCATACAAATACACCTGCTTGTGCTTAACCGAGCCATAGATGCTGTATGCGCCTGGTGTGCGCGCCGCAGCAGCCTCCATGGCCGAGAGGATTGTTGAGGCTAATGTGCCGCCGCCAGTTGCGTCAAAGGCGAGTGTCGCGCCTGTTGCGTGAATAGCGTCGGTGAGGTCGGCCATAAAGGAGTCTTTGCTGCTGTTAACAACGTATTTTGCGCCCATCTCACGAAGCAAGGTTTCTTGCTCGTCTTTACGCACAATGTTGACGAGATCGACGCCGCCGTCGAGACAAATGCGGTTAAGCATCTGGCCGAGATTCGACGCCGCTGCCGTGTGCACAAGCGCAGTATGACCCTCGAGGTTCATCGTCTCGATCATGCATAATGCAGTCAGGGGGTTAACGAAACTCGACGCGCCGTCTTTCGCGGTATGACCTTCGAGAAGCGGCAAGCAAACAGACGCATCGACACAGCGATACTGGCCATACATGCCGCCGCCCATCGCAGCGACTACTTTACCGTCGAGACTCTTTGCGAGCTCACTAGTACCGGTCGCGACAACTGTACCGGCGCCTTCGTTACCCACGGCAAGCGATTGCCCGATTCTTGCTTTCATCACCGCCATGCCTTGTTCGGAAACCGGCGCGCTTAACACTGTGTCTGCACCGTTGCCCGACGAAGTCGCGCTTGCCATCGACGCCCAACCAAACATGACACCGTGGTCAGAAGGATTGATTGGCGTAGCCTCAATGCGAATAAGCACTTCGTTCTCGCCTGGAATAGGCATTGGCTGCTCTTTGAGTTCGAGGCGAAGTTCGCCCTCGGCTGTGAGCGTTGAAAACATCTGAAGGTAGGTCGAATCCGATGACATAGCGCGCCTCTTTGTTAATTTAATTAAGGCAAAGATTAGAACACACTTTGTCGCCGAATATCAGCCAAAGAGGCGGAGCTTACACCTTGTCAAAAATGGGAAGCGTCGCCTGAGTTAGTCTTTCCGCGTCATAGACCAAGGTGCCTCGGCGCCCATTGCCCGTGCGATGCCGACGATAGTCGCACCGTTAACAGTGCCACTCATGTCGTAAACCATTGGAGAGCCATCTCTGTCTATCCTAAAAGTGATTTCATTGGTTGATGCCACGCCCTCTTCGATCGCCCAGAGACGGCCGTTACCCAAATCAAATGTGCCAACGAGAGCATCGCCCGAAGTGTCGAGCGTTACGACAGCGTTTACCGCACCGAAGGGGCTGCTCATAGTGAAATCCCAGATGCCGTCGGCAGTGGGAGATGCAGTGGAGGAAGTGCTTGTGGCGCAAGCAGATAGAGTTGAGAGTAAAAATAAGAGCGATAGAAAAAGTGGTTGAAAGCGTTGTCTGACCATGGGTTTTCTCCTTGTTGATTAATTTTCTTATAGTTAGAATTCAACGTACTAATGGTTCCTCTATGAAAACGCCCACAGTGATGAAGTAGATTATTGAACACTATATCCATCTGGGGAATAACGAATAGCGCTCGGAAAACGAAGCGCGTCTATAACCGAATGCCCAACAAAAATGGCTTCTTCATCTTTGCGCCGACTGCCATACGCGCGCATAAAAGCGCCTTCCTCGGCTCTGCTTGGAATCCCACCGCTTAGGGCAAGTTGAATTATCTGGGCAACTTCGTTTGGTTTTTCGCGCTGCGGATAGTGCCCGGCAGTAGGGAGTAACCAATAGGTGCTTTCAGCAGCTCTGTCATTCAGATAAGTGGCCCATACGTGATTAGAAATCCGTACAGGATTAATGTCATCGAGCAGTCCCCAGAGGTAAGCGACAGGGATATCGCTTCGAGACAAGTTGTTGAGCCAGCGCAATTCGTTTTCTGCGCGCTCTAATAGATATCGAGCTACATGGATAAGCGCGCTGTCTCCGTCGTTAAATTTAAAAATATCTGCGTAGGCGAGCGCCTCCGGATTCCCTTGGGTCATTCTAGGCACTGATTTCCGCGCTTGAATGAGTGCATTTCCACGGGCGGGGTCGAGCAAGGCGGTTTGTATGGGCATTAGGTTAGCAAGTGGTAAGAACATGCCGCTGTTAGATAAAAAGTGGTAATTAATTCTGTATTCCGCGGGCTGTGTATCGAGGTAGTGGCCAACAAAAGCAAGGCCAATACTGACACCTCTGTCATGTGTATAAAGAGCGAAATCATCGAATTTGATTATTTCTCTTACGAAATAGTCCAGAATTTCAGCATTCTCTTCCAGCATATAACTGAAATTAGGCACGGGTTTATCCGAGAAACCGGAGCCGGGGAAATCTAGCACAGCGATGTGAAAATCGTTTTCCAACAGTGGAACTAATTTGTAGAAGTCGAAGCTCGAATTAGGAAAACCATGGACCATGACTAATTGCGGTTTGTCTTTACTGCCAAAGGTACGATAGAAGACATTAACTTTAGCCTGCTGGTTATTCTTTGTCGTTGAAGTCCACTCGAAATAGTCACCGCCCTCGAACCAGGATTCTGCTAGGTCTGAGTGAAATACAAAATCAGACTCTTCAGCCAAAGAAAAAAAGGAGAGAGACGAAAAAGCGGCAATAAAAAAAGTTAAAACGAGCTTCGCTTTCATAGCGTACAGCACCTTAGTTAATAGATTAATTAATACATTGATTTATTGATCGATAGTGCTTTTTGCTTTGCTCAGTGTTTCTGCCGCACGGGCCGAAAGTCCGCTGTCGGTTCCGACTGTCACCATTGTAAAGCCCTCGGCGAGGCGTTGCTCGACGCTGTCGGGCGAGGTCGTAATCGCGCAGGCGACATCATGAGTAAGGCAGGCGGTTAAAACGGTTTGAATAGCAGCTTCGACTTCGGGCGCGCTCGCTCTTGCATAGCCCATTGCGCCGCTGAGATCGGCAGGGCCAATAAATATCGCGCCAACACCCGGTACCGACAGAATAGCGTCGATATTTTCGACGCCTTCGGGCGTTTCTATCTGAATGATAGCGAGGAGTTCGCCCGCGTCATCTAACGGCCATACATCGGCTTTCTGATGATAATCAGAGATTCCCCAATACCAGCTTGCATTGGCAGGATTGCGGCCGCGCAGTCCGCGCGGTTCGAAGTCTTCGGCATTGGTTAACTGTGGATAGCGCATAGCTTTAATAGCAATTTCTGCCTGTTCGCGGTTATCCACCGACGGGAACATCACACCGAAGACGCCGACGTCGAGAACTTGTTTAACCTGCGTAATGACTTCGGTGCCCCCCGTGGCAGGTATTCGAACAATGGGAGTGACGCTTGGCTGCAGGTTGCCTTTGTCGAGTATTGTCCGCTTGTCGGTCATGCCTAACAAAAACTCACGCAGGCGTTCGACATCGAATGGCGCGTGCTCCATATCAATAATGACAAAGTCTAGATCCGATCGCGCCAAAGAGCGCGCATTGTTCAGCGAGTAATCGAAGGCTAGCAGCCCCAGGGCGGCAAGGTCATTATCGAGCAATTCTATCGTTTTGTTGAGCCGGGCTCCGAGCTCGACCTGAGCCGACGTCAGGCTTGAGCTTAGGACGAGTGCTAAGCTCAAGGCCAGAACGACTCGAGTTGGCTGGGATCGCATGAGTAATTCCTATTTTTCGTACGCGACTAAAAATTGGCTTGTCTTGCCTCTGACAGCGGGCGCGAACACGCCTACATCTAGCGGATCATCGGCATTCTTTAACACCTCTGAGCTGCGAATAACCCTCAGACCGGCATCTTGAGCGAGCTGTGTGATCACGCTCTCAGCTACCCTGTGGAGTGATCCACCTGCTTCTATTCCAGTACCTTCGGGTGCAATATGATCCGAGGCGATGAGGAGCCCGCCAGGCTTGAGAACGCGCGCTATTTCTCGGAATGCCTTTGCTGGGTCGCCCAGACTTTTCCCTTCGGGCGCGAATCCAAGTTCATGCGGCCCCTGAATCCAGGTAACCAAATCGACGCTGTTATCTGCAGCGGCAAGGGCGTCGAAGTCTGTAATGCTGACCTCTACGTTACCAAGGCGTCCGCCAGCCGTACGCACGTCTATACCATCGCCAACAAACCCCATTAGGCCGGGCGCATGTTGCAATATTACATTTCCGTCGCCACCTACAGCGCGACTAATGATTTCGGTGTAGTAGCCCCCGCCTGCTTCTAATTCGAGGACACTCATACCGGTTTGTAGCCCTGCGAATTCGAGGACCTCAAGTGGCATACGGCGGGCATCATTTTCTTTGTCTGCGCTTGGGCGATCGGGATGGTCTAATGCGCCGGCGATGTCGGCATCTTCTGCGTAGACTGTTGTGTAGGTCATCGAGAGCGCGAGTACGCAGGTTAAAAACTTTTTCATTACATTCTCCATAGAAGCCTCTTGGCCTAGTTATTAGTGAATCATTATCGATCGTCTGATTAAACCTTATTCTCGGCGTCAGGGTCTACCAGTGACAACAGGAAAGGAGCTAAAGCTGACAAAGCCTTATTAACATGGCACATCACCGGTGGTCGCCTTGATCATTCCTAGCGTCACTGTTCGTCAATTTAGCTGTTCAATTGAGCTCGTCAATTTAAACCGCCAAGTCAATCGGCTAATAGCCACTTGCTTAGTGACCCTGTTTTGACCTAAATTTGACCTAAATTTGAACTATTAGAATAAAAAGCCAATAGGGTTAAAACTATGCGAAGCTCATTGAGAACAAAAGTACTGCGGCGCTTAAAGGCAACCTCTGCATTGTCCGCTACTCTGCTCGCCTCAGTCATTCACGCGCAAAGCGCAGCGCCTACTTTTTACGCCGATGCGCTGCCACTTTTTGAAAAAAACTGTGCTGCATGTCATAAGCCAGACGGCCCTAGAGTCGGCGGAATAACCGCGCCGATGTCGTTGCTCGATTACAACCAGGCTCGGGCATGGGCGCCCATGATTCGCAATGCGCTTGTCACCGGCTACATGCCGCCATGGGGCGCGCACGAGCGGCATCGTGGCGAGTTTAAAGACGAGCGTTATATTGATGACGCAGAGAAGGCGACTCTCATTGCGTGGATAGATGGAGGCGTTTTAGAGGGAAATCCAAACGCGACAAAACAAAGAGTCGCAGCTGGCGGCGGCACAGAGATGCCGGAGTCTGGCTGGTGGATCGGCGACCCCGACTTAGTTGTTCAATTTGAAAAGCCAGTAAGAGTTGCAGACAATATTGAAGACTGGCAGCCAACAATACAGATGCCAGTACCTGAAGGCGCGCATACCGAGCCCAAATGGATCGCAAAGGCTGAGCTAAATCCGGGTGGGCCTTGGGTGCATCACATCGTGTCTAGCCACATGGGGGTCGGCGTACCCGGCCGCGGGCCGTTTACCTATCCCGAGGGTTGGGGCGTATTGATGCCCGAAGATCCCTTCATTACGGTCAATATGCATTACCACAAAGACCCGGGCGAAGGCACGGCCGTTACCGATATGACCAAAGCGGGCTTCGTTTTTTATGAAGATGGCGCGGTGATCGATCACGTCGTTGAAACGAATCTATTGCCTCATAAAGGATGGACGATCCCCGCAGGCGATCCTAATTTTGAGGTGAACAATACCTTCGCCATAGACGAAGACATTTACCTACTCTCGATGGGGCCGCATATGCACTATCGCGGCAAGGCAATGCGCTACGAAGTCGAATACCCGGATGGCGAGCGCGAGACGCTGCTATGGGTGCCCGACTATGATTTCAACTGGCAGTTTTTGTACGAATACAAAGAGCCTAAGTTTTTGCCCGCCGGCTCTGTAATGCATTTGTCGTGGTGGTTCGATAATTCAAGCGACAATAGATTTAACCCAGATCCGACTATGGACGTTGTCTATGGTCCAGAGACCACCGATGAAATGGCTAATGCGCGTATCTATTACGCGCCAACAACCAAGCGCGGCATCGTAGTGGGCGAGGACCTTCCACGAGATGTGCTGGACGCGGCAAAAAAAGCTGAAAAACAGCGCCGAGAAAATTCAAAATTACTAGTTTTGGAAGAGAATGATTTGAGCTGGCTTTCAAATTAGTGGTCAAAGTTTTGGTTAAGTTAGCTTATCAAGGCCTGCCTCTCATTCACGGTGCTCTATGCAGTATTATTTAAATTTTGGCAGGGGCTCAATAGCGATATGTATGGACCTGAAAATATAAATTTATTGTCTAGAGCGCCAAGCGCTGATTTGCCTGATCAGTTGATGATAAAAATAAGCCCCTCTATTTCAAAAGAATTGGGTTTGCGTGAGGGTCAGACCGTTCGTGGTGCGGTGTCAGAAAATGGCCAATCGATCACTCTAGGAACAGGAGCAGATGCCCAAAGCTATTCAGCAAATCTGTCGGCGTTTAAAGGTCAAACGCATTTTTTTCAGCTACTTAAAAATGCTCAAGGTCTTTACTTAAAAGCGAGTGAAGCAAGCTCCAAGCCTTTACAAGGTTCTAGCTCGAATGTAATAAATGAGAATCGAACAACTGCGGGGCCCTCCCGCCTAGTAATGCTGTTGTCGCAAAGCAACTCCTACCAACAGGTATCTCTTTTAAATTCAGGAGGAAAACTAGCTAAAGTATTGGAGAAAAGAACTGAGGGAATAGGAAGTAATCTTTCAAAAATTATTAATGCGAAAGCGAGTAGCATTTCTGCGCAAAATGTAAGTAATTCGCTGTCCCTGAGTGGGCTCTTGGGTAGCCTAGTGGGCGCAAAGAATCCACAGCTAGCTGGTGTTAAAAATTTGGCACAAGAATTACAAGCAGTAAAACGAGACGCATTGTCTAATGGACGAGACCTAGGGGAACTACAAGGAGAAATTGATTCAAGCATAGATTATTTGGATAGGAACAAGGTTGACTTGTTAGTTGGTAGAGAGTCTGGAGTAAATACTTACCGATTTATGATGACATTTGGAGATTTTCCTTCTGTTGAGATTGTTCTCAAGGAAATCGAAGAAATCGACAGTACCTCCCCTAATAGAACGGCTCAAAGTACATCGCTTTCTGGTAAAGCAAACCAATCTATGTATCAAAGCGTCCTCAATAGCACCGAAGTAGACGAATCACTAGTAGAAGGCCCAACTGAATTAGAGGGGGAAGATGCTGGCAAAGCTGCAGATAACATCCAAGAAGAATACGATAAGCGGAGAGAGAAGGGAGGCTCGGCAGGTAGCAAAAATTGGGCAATAGAATTGGATTTTCAATTCTCAGATAATGACAAGCTATCTGTCAAAATTGCAGTCCGGAAAAGCGTGGGAGCTACTGCTGTGGTTTGGGCGTCAAATGAAGCAACGCTGGGATTTGCAAGCTCTAATGAAAGCCGACTTGTTGCTAGCATGGAAAATCTAGGTATCAATTTGGTTTCGTGCCAATTTCTAAAAGGCGAACGCCCTGCTATAGATTCTGTTCAATTTCCTGGTAAAAGTAATTTCGTGGTTGAATCATGAAAGATTTAAATCAAGACAAGTCGGTAGCGCTAGAATACGGAAACCATAAAGTTCCTCGTGTGATAGCTAAAGCGCAAGGGGACTACTCTAGCATAATGAGAGAGACAGCGAGGGAGCTTAATATTCCAATATTAAGAGACTCGAATTTGGCTGCGTTGCTTGAGGATGTTGAATTAGATGGCGAGATCCCAGAAGAATTATTTGAGATGGTGGCTATCATACTTTCTTGGGCATATTGGCTTCGAGATAAAAAACCTGATGAGTAGATAAGGTTAGAAATTTCTGGGTCGTTTCACCGACGATTTTTTCATGGTTCCCAAGCTATCGTAAGTCTCAGCAAGAGGATTGTTGGGAATAGTGAAAGAATCGATTGTCTCACGAATTGCGATGAGCTTATGACGGATAAGGACCTCATTCCTGCTTTGAAGTTTGCTGCATTCAGAAATGTTTTTGTGCAGTATATCTAAGTTTCTAGTGTGTGCGTCATGGTCTTCACTTTGATTAGAAAGAGATTGGAGCTCCTCTAGTAAACCAGATTCCGAGATCGATGTTAGGATTTCGTTTTTTTCGGTTTGGTACTTCTCAAACAGGTCAATTTTCTGATCTTTGAGGGCATCAAATTCTTTCTCCAATAATCTGTGAAGCTCAGAAATTTCTTGCTGCGCCTTTGTGATATCAAGTTTTTGCATGCACACATTCCCAGGGGATTTTTTGTATTAAGTTATTTTTCAAATAACGCAAAAGCAGCGTAATCGACAATTCAATTGAAAGATCGAAGAGCTGTTGGAATATCCTACTTTATTTTAAAAAGTAGTGAATATAGTCGCTAAAACTGTACTTTTATTTATGCCATTTAATCAAAGCAGCTTCTCTAAGGGAATAAAGCTTTCCGCAATTTTACGGTCGTCTAATGGATAATTTCCCTGCTCGAGAGCGGTCTTAATGGAATTAACCTTTGCTTGATCAAATCCTGAGCTATTGAGCGCCTTCTCAATATTAGGATCGATTAAGACGTCATTAACCATCTTGGCAACATCATCTGCTTTACGTTGCTCATCGACAGACCTCTGTTTAGCAGGTTCATTGTCGGGTTTCAGCCTCGATGGAGGTACTCCATTCTGCGGATTATTTGAGATTGGGCTAGTCATTACCTATATCCGTTTTACTAGTTAAGTGCTGGAAGTCACCCTAAACTGACTTCCCTCAGTGGTCCATTCGACACTTTAATCTTTAACTTTAATTTTTAATTGATCCGAGCCGAACGAGCTATTCGCGCTCAGCAGAACCAGGCCCCGTGATTCTGGCATCAACAAGGGCGCCGGATTGTATGTTCTCTAACATTACTCGGTCGCCAAGAAAGCCTTGCTCAGTAGCCAGCATATCTATCGTCACAGTGATGGCGCCGCGGTTTACTGTCAGTTTCACTATATCACCTTTGTTTACATCAGCAATTGGTCTGATATCGGAGTAGCGAATCACTTGTTCCGGCGCTAGTTGCCGGATCGTTGTTGCTCGGCCTAGCCCCTCTTTACTGTGAACAGCATCAGCCGGAAGGTCTCCATAGTGAGTGCGGAGCTCGAAGAAGCGTTCCGATACTAAAGTGCCCCGCGCGATCAACGCTTTAGTAAATAGCGCGGTTTGTGGTACGAGGATGTCATCCCGCTCCAGAATTTTTCCTTCTTCAATGTCATTTGCCGCTTTTGCACCAATGACGTCGTTCAATCCTATTCTTTGGTTCATAGGAATATTCTTATAAGGAGCCTCTATAGAGGCAAACATAGTTTCGTCAATAATGACGCTTCTATCGATCACCTGTGTGGATCTAAATCGAACAATCGTTTCTTCAAGCTGCGGTTCTCGTACTATCTGTCCGGCTTGCACTGAGGTAGTTGTTATTCTACCGATGATCTCAGCGAGCTCTAGAACGGCTAAATTAGCGTTATCAATCATAACTTGCCTAACATCTGTTGCAGAGATGATTTTTCCTGAGGGAAAATCTTGCAAAAACTCATATCCTGCCGTTTTATCTTTGATTTCTATACGTAAGTTGAGCCTCCATTCGGGCGATTCGCAGCGCGTACTGACAGTATTTCTGTCCCTAAAGGCAAAATCGAATACATAGTTTTTATCGCACGCCTTAAAAATAAGTCTGGAGTCGGTTGCTAGCACTTCAATCAATTCTGGACTCACGCCCACTTGGCTGGAGACCCATTGCTGAACGGACGAAACGAGCAGCGCCTTAGCTGCGTCCTGACCTTTCCTCTCCTGAGCGTAAGCCTCAGATGCCAGTAGAAAACTCATAAAAATTGTTGTAGCCAGAACGTAATTACTGCCGACACGTTGCAGGATCTTTATAAGCATGACTTGAACCCATATCTGCTGATTAGCGATGAACCTAGTTGCTTCACTCAATGTTGGAATGACTCGAAGATTGTAAACCACAACACCCTAATATCCACCCCATCCGCCGGAGTAAATTGGACTGTAGGGCGGAGGGCAACTTGTTGCCGCTTACTTGCCGCATTTGCGGCACTCGTGTGAGGTTGATGTAGCGATGATCAAGATCGTGCTGAAATTGAATAGGCCTGGCTCGATTAACTTATTGTTTTTTATATAATTAATTTATCATTTAAGTAAGCGGCTAGCGATAATGAAAAAGTTGGCACCAAATCTGCAGCCTACTTAGCGTAAAGCTAGCTCCGTTGACCTATCGGTTGATGCGGCGAGCGCATTAATTCAAACATAAATTTAGAAAATGGGCGCGTAGATCTATGAGTGGACTGTTAGACAACTACTTTGCAACTAGCGCTATGTCGATGCAGGCCAAGAACAAGCGGCTTGAGCTGATCTCTGAAAACATCGCGAATGTGAGTACACCGGGTTACAAGTCACGTGACTTAGATTTTGTCGCATTCATGAATCAAGCCCAGAGTGGCTTGGAGTCAGCGCATAGCACCAACCCTCGGCATATTGGCGGCAGCAGGAGCACGGCTTCGTTCGACAATGCGATTACTTACTACCAACCGCTAAACCCGAGCTTAGATAACAACACAGTAGACATTGGTATGGAACAAGCAAAATTTGGTAAAGCGGCCGCAGACTATGAGGCGGCGGTTTCGTTTCTAGAAAACCGTATCTCAGGGTTAAGGCGCGCGCTCAAAGGAGAGTAATTATGTCGATTGACGCAGTATTAAAGATTGCAGGGTCGGGACTAAACGCTCAACTCGTGAGGATGAACACGATCGCCAGCAACCTTGCAAATGCGACGGTTGTAGCCGGATCCCCGGAAGACGCCTACAAAGCAAAACGCGTTGTGTTCTCAAGCCTAATGCTTGATCCGGACCAGCAAGGTGGATTCGATAAGGCAACAAGAACCGGGGTTTATGTCACTGATGTCGTGGACGACAGCAAACCAGTCAAACAGATACATGAACCAGGCAACTCCATTGCTAATGACGACGGGTATGTATTCGGCTCGAACGTTAATGAAATCGAAGAAATGGTTGAAATGCTCGACGCATCTAGGGCTTATCAAAACAATGTGTCTGTTGTGAGTACTGCAAAAGACCTGATGTACCGAACTCTAGATCTAATTAAAGTCTGATAGCGAGATACTGAAAATGGGAATCGAAGCGAATTATAATTCTGCGTCTAACGTGCTTACTACCGACGAATACGCGAAGTCTCAGTCGGCGACACAACCAGTTGATAACGATCTGGGTCGCTCAGCTTTCTTAACACTTTTTACTGCGCAATTGCAGAATCAAAACCCACTCGACCCAATGCAGAACGAGGCTTTTGTCTCTCAGCTTGCTCAATTTTCTTCCCTTGAATCCATGCAAAATGTTGATAACTCTGTCAAAGCCATGTCTGAAGGGATGCAAAGCGATAGGATCCTTCTTGGCACAAATTTGTTGGGCACTAAAGTGAATGTTGTAGGTGGCGGTTTCGCGCTTTCGAATACTGGTGGGGTTAATGGATATACGACACTTGCAGAAAATGAAGACTCACTCACTCTCTCAATAGAGAACTCAAATGGCGAAATAGTGTTTGAGCAAGATATTGAGAATAGCACGTCAGGAAGGCTGAATTTCCAATGGAACGGACTCAATAATCAGGACGTCCGCCAGCCGGTCGGTAACTATAAATTCATCCTCTCAAAGGATGAGGATGGAGAGAAAATCTCTCTTCCGGTAAACACTGACCAAATAATTCAATCTGTAAGTTGGAACGAAACACAAAACGAAATGCAAGTAGAAATTCAAGATGGACGAATATTGGCAATGTCCGATTTGGAAAGATTTGCGAACTAACCCTAAACAAGGAGAAATTAATAAATGTCATTTTATACTTCATTAACAGGTCTTAACGCAGCAACAAAAGAATTGTCTGTAACGTCGAATAATATAGCGAATACCGCAACGACAGGATTCAAGCGATCACAGGCAGAGTTCTCCGATATTTTTGCTACAACTCCGTCATCCAAAGCATCGAATACAAGCGGTGCGGGTGTAGCACTAAAGGGCGTTCAGCAGCAATTTACTCAAGGAAATATTGAGTCTTCTGGCAACGTATTAGACCTTGCTATTTCGGGAGACGGATTCTTTGCGCTTCAAACTACAGACGGTTCCAACGTCTATACTCGCAACGGCGGCTTTATGTTGGATACGAATAACAACGTAGTAAATGGCTTAGGGCAGCAACTGCTTGGAAAAGCTGTTGATGTAACTTCTGGCGCCGCCAGTGGAGCCCTAGGACCGATCACAGTTCCAGCAACAAGAGCGTCAACCACCGCAGAAACTGCAAAAGTGACATTTTCTAATCTCGCAGCGGGCAAGACAATTATTTTGGGCGGCCTAACTGTAACGGCAGGTGCCGATGGCGCAACAGCAGCGGAGGTCGCCTCAGCGTTCAAGAGTATCGCTGCAGATGGGGCCGCTGACGCTACGGGTGCAACTATCGCTAGCGTAGCTGGGACGCTGACAGGCTGGTCTACCGGTGCACAGATCGGTAGTTCGGTGACCTTCACAAGCACTGTCACCGGCGATGTTACCGATATTGCAAATACAGGAACAGGGACAGCTTCTATCGTCAGTAGCCCAGCGAGTTACCAATTTACTGGCATGAGCATCGGTAGTGACGGTCTACTCTCCGTAAACTATGGCGATGGTTCCACGATCAAGACTGCAAAAATTTTCATAGCGAAATTTGCGAGCAACGCAGGCCTGAGCAACGCGGGTGACTCGTCATACACGGCTACCAACGAATCGGGTGCAGCGAGTTATGGTGAAGGTGGTACATCTGGTTTCGGGACGGTCATGTCTGGCTCAATAGAGCGTTCGAACGTTGATATTACTACAGAGCTCGTCGATCTTATTAAGGCACAGCGCAATTTCCAAGCAAATGCGAAGGCTATCGAAACGACCTCTAGTATGGCGACGACTCTGATAAATATTCGAAGCTAATACAAGAGTTAGGGTGAGGTGATACATGGATAAACTGGTTTTTACAGCGTTAGGTGCGGCAACTAATCAGTCATTCCAGCGAGTGCAACTGACAAACGATTTAGCCAATGTCTCAACAATTGGGTATAAAAAAAGCACAACCACCAGGCCAGAAACTGTTTCTTACGGAGGAAATGGACTTGCCTCGCGGTATCAGGCAGTTACACCGTCGCGAGTTGAAGAGGTAAATCTTGAGCCGGGTCATCACATGCAGACAGGGAATCCGCTCGACATCGCGATGAATAATTCGACCGTGCTCGGCGTCCAAAGTCTTGAGGGAGAGGTTGCGTTCACGCGGCGAGGCGATTTACGAATTACAGAAACCGGTCTACTAGAGACAGGGGCCGGGCAATTAGTGTTAGACGACGGAGGCAACCCAATCACAGTGCCAACCGATACGCTAATCTCAATCGGAGCGGATGGAGTCGTGTATGGGACCGACGGGACTGACTCTACAAGCGTTTCGACGCCACTGGGTACTTTAATGCTGAGAGACGCGAGCACAACTGCGCTGACAAGGCGCTCAGATGGACTTTACGCGGCAGTGGGATCAGATGGCCTAACGGGTGACTTCGCAACTGGGCCCGAGGCAATTTCAATTTCCCCTGGATCTTTAGAAGGGAGCAATTCTGACGCGGTGGAAATAATGGTAAGTCTGCTGGACTACTACAGGTCATTCGAAACCCAGATGAAAATTATTAAGAGTACTGAAGAGATTGATAAAGACGGAAGTCGCATGATGTCGACTGGCTAGTAATGCGAAATCAAAGATTGATTAATGAATAATTGTTAAGAAGAAAAGGAACAAATTATGGATGCTTCAATGTGGGTAGCAAAAACAGGATTATCGGCACAATCGACCCGAATGACTGTTATTGCCAACAACTTGGCAAACGTAAATACCATAGGTTTCAAAAAAGATCGTGCAAATTTTGAAGATCTACTCTACCAGCGCATTGTTCAAGCCGGAGCGCAAGCTGACGCGACCTCCGAGACGCCTACAGGTTTGATGCTGGGCACTGGCACTCGTGTTGTCTCTACGGAAAAGATTCATCGGCAAGGCAATATGGTCTCCACTGAGAATTCTTTAGACGTTGCTATTGCAGGGGATGGTTTTTTTGCCGTTCAACAGGCAGACGGTACGACTGCGTATTCAAGAGACGGGTCCTTCAAGATTTCAAACGAAGGCGCGCTGGTTACAGGCAGTGGTGAGCCATTGATTCCCGCCATTAACATCCCGACGGACGCAGCAAGCGTGACTATTGGCCGTGACGGCACGGTCAGCGCTGAACTGGCTTCAGGTGGGGGTCTAAGTCAAATAGGCCAATTTCAACTAACACGGTTCGCGAATCCGGCAGGCTTAACGCCTATTGGGCGAAATCTCTATGCGCCAACTAATGCGAGCGGCGATCCTATCGTTGGTAACCCGGGGCTTCAAGGTGCAGGAATGCTTACGCAGGGTGTTTTAGAAGCCTCGAACGTCAATGTCGTTGAGGAGATGGTAAATATGATTGAAACCCAGCGGGCCTACGAAATTAACTCAAAAGCAATTTCAGCGGCCGATGGCATGCTTCGCTTCTTAAACAATAATCTCTAATCAAGGGTTAGCGGCATGTACAGATTAATCGCATTCATACTAATTGCTGGCGCGTTACAATCATGCGCCTCGAGCGACACACGGGTTGGCACGATGCAGTCAGAATTCGCGTTAACTTACCCGGAGCCGCAGCAGCAGGCTAGATTGCTAACCGGCTCGATCATGGATAACGGTAATTCTTTATACCCTGCCGGCAGAGCATACAAAGCAGGCTCGGTCGAAATTGGCGATATTGTCACTGTAATACTGAACGAGACTGCTCAAGCATCTCGAATTTCTGGGCTATCAACCGAACGCGCGTCGGCCAACACCGTTATAGGGGCCAACCAGGCGAGCTCACTGTTCCCCGGCGGATCTTTTTTTAGTGATATTGGAACGGATGGCTCAACAATTTCTAGCTCTGGAAGCGGCACTGCGGGTCAGTCTGCATCTCTTACTGGCTCCATATCAGCTGTTGTTATAGACGTGATGCCCAATGGCAATCTCGTGGTTTTTGGGGAAAAGCAATTAGGTCTAAATGAGGGTAGCGAGATGATTGTCGTAAAAGGCGTCATCCGACCCGAAGACATAATGCCAAATAATACGGTGCTATCAACAAGACTTGCGAACGCGCAATTTTCATACAGCGGCGTAGGTGAACTTGCTCGCGCTACTAAGGCCCCATGGGGTGTAAATGTGCTATTTAGTTTATGGCCGTTCTAAAGGAAACCACTATGCGTTTATGTGTCGCGTTGTTGTGCGCTGCTGTGACTTTTGCACCTGTTGCTAATGCTGATCGAATTAAGGATTTAGTAGACGTAGCTGGCGTTCGCAGCAATCAGTTAGTTGGCTATGGATTAGTTGCGGGCCTCTCGGGCACGGGTGATGGAAAAGATCTTCGTGTCACGGGGCAAAGTTTAACCTCATTGCTATCTGGGCTTGGAGTTAGCATAGATGGTCCGGTATCCGAATTCGACCTCGGCGAAAATCTAATTACGCTCGCGCAACAAAATGCGACGCAACCGCTCCAAACCGACAACTTGGCTTCGGTGATGGTAACTGCCGAAATCCCTGCTTTCGCAAAGCCCGGCCAGCGCATAGATGTGAACGTTTCAACTATCGGCACCTCCGATAGCTTGCGCGGGGGTAGCTTAGTGATGACAGAACTGTATGGAATTGACGGACAAGTTTATGCAGTCGCTCAAGGTGCCTTAACGGTAACCGGAATATCACAGAGCGCAGCTGGAACAAGCGTCGAAATCGGGGTTCCTACATCAGGCAGAATACCAAATGGCGCGATTATCGAAAGGCTTATTGAAACACCCTTTGAAACAGCAGATCATTTTATTCTAAATGTTCGTGATGCTGATTTTACAACAGCTAATGCGATTACAAAGGCAATAAATGAGCTATATGGCCCAGGGCTCGCGACGCCCTTGGATGCTGTTTCAGTCGCGGTCATAGCTCCGTCCGATCTAGCACAGAAAGTTGCATTTATGAGTGAAATTGAAAACATGGACATCGATCCAGGCGAACCAATGGCGAGAGTAGTAATAAACTCTCGGACTGGGACCGCGGTGATTAACAGATCTGTGCGCGTTGCTGCTGCAGCCGTATCTCATGGCACGATTTCAGTTCGGGTTAGTGCGTTCAATGATGTCAGCCAGCCAGGGGGTCTATCGGATGGCCAGACAGTAGAGGTGACAAACGCCGAAATCGAAGTCGATGAACCTGCAAATAATATGTTTGTATTTGAAAGTGGCATTGAATTGCAAGACATCGTTGACGCCGTAAATCAGGTTGGAGCGACTCCATCCTCTCTCATTGCGATACTCGAGGCGTTGAAAAGATCGGGTAGTCTGAAAGCAGAATTGGTGGTGTTGTAATGGCGTCTAATTCAATCGCAGCACAAAGCACATACGATTTTGCCTCTATGGCGATGATTAAGCGCGAAGCGAATGGCTCAGCTTCTCAGCAAAAATCCGCGAGCAATAAGGTTGCCGCAGAGTTCGAAGCTGAATTTTTGCGATTAGTGACTTCGTCTATGCAAAAAGCAAGTGAGCCACTAAAAAGTGATCTTCTTGGTAGTGATTCATTAGATTTTTTTCAAGATATGTTCTATTCAGAGCTAGGACACTTTATCGCGCAACGCAAATCGCTCGGGGTCGCGGAGTACATAACAGATGCTATTCCTAAATCTAATGAGCGAGTAGAGCAGTAATTATGGCTGATTTAATGACTATTGGTGGTAATGCTACATCCTCTTATAAGATGGCATTAGCAGCAGTCAGTACAAATATATCTAATCTAAATACAGAGGGCTATTCGCGGCAAAGTATTAAAATGGTTGCAGACGGCGCCGCGCCCGCTGTGCTCGTAAGGATGCATGACTCATTCGCTGAATCTAGTTTACGAAGTGCGAATAGCTCGCTTACCTCACAGCAACCAACTGTGAAATATGCGGATCGTGTTCTGAATCTAATTGGTTCTGAAGCCGGGAGCTTAACTACCGCTCTAGACAAATTTTTTAGCTCTGCCAGTCGATTAGGGACTGATCCTTCTTCTGACAGCCTTAGACAAGAGTTTTTGTCGAGCGCAAATTTTCTTTCTTCACGCGTAAGAACTGTCGCTGCTGATTTACAGGATGTGGTTGTTGACAATAATTCAGAAGTTGCACAGCGTGTAACAGAACTGAATGGCCTATCGACGCAATTGTCAGTAATTAATGAGGAACTAACAAAATACGGAGGCAAAGATCAGCCACCCTCGCTGCTTGATAAGCGTGATGTCGTTTTGATGAAGATGTCTGCCCTAGCAAAAATAGATGTGGCGTTTAGTGATGAAGGGCTTGCGAAAGTGAGTTTGCACAACCCAAATTCAAGCGCGGTTCTAGTTGAAAATAGTGTCGTCAAAGAACTAAGTGTCGTCGGCTCAAACAGCCCAAAAAATTCTCAATCAATTGTGTATGACGCGGCAGGAAGTAACGCGACTTTAGGCGCTATTAGTGGCGGACTAATTGGCGGGCTGGTGGCGGTGAAAAGCGCTGTTATAGAGCCATTAGTTAGTAATCTGAACACGATGATCAACAGCTTTGTTAGTAGTGCAAATAGCCATCACAAAGCAGGTATAAACGCGCAAGGTGATGTAAATGTAAGTTTGTTCTCGGTGGGCACGGACAGTAATTATGCTGAAAATATGGCTTTATCGATTGCCAGTAGCGCGCAAATATCGGCGGCGGGTCGGTTAAGAATTTCGCAACCAGAGAATAATACGGCAGAGATTCAGGCAACACTGTCTTATGGGCAAGACGCGAGTTGGAATGGAGCCATTGAAAGTGAATTTACCGTAGCCTTCACGGGCGCGACGAGCTACACGCTGACGCAGAACGGCGCTACTACTGCGTATGACAATTTCGATATTAACACCGGCATTACCCTAGGCGACGTAAAGTTGATGTTTGACAAAGCCCCCGCCGCCTCGGATAGCTTTACTGTGGCCTCTAATGCCTCTGGGCTAGGCGATAATTCTAATGTGAAAGCCATAGCTGCGCTTCATACAGAAAAAATTGTCGGTGATAAGACGCTCCGTAATTTTTATATCGATGAAGTAGGTAAAATAGCGACCTACAGTGATCTGTCGTCTATGTCGTTTGAGGCAAAACAAGCGGTTTATGACCATGCGTTTAGTGCGAAGGATCAGAAGTCAGGTGTAAACCTTGATGAAGAAGCTGCGGAATTGATTCGATTACAGCAAGCATTTCAGGGCGCAGCCAAATTGATGCAGGTCTCTGCGGAAATTTTTGAAGCAATGTTACAAGCTAGCAGATAATCGGAAGGATACTATAGATGAGGATTTCTACTAATCTGTATTTCAGCACACTTAACCAGCGGTTGAGCGAGCAGCAAAACAAGATATCAACTCTTCAAACTCAGCTGGCCTCCGGAAAGAAAGCGCCGACTGCGAGCATGGATTCTGAGGCCGCGATGGCGAGTTTAAGGATGAATTCTACGCTTGAGGACCAAGCAAATTATAGGTCAAGTCTTCAGAGGGTAGATGGCCAGTTTCGTCAAGAGGAGGGTCTTGTCTCAGCTATGCGCAAGATCTCTGATCGAATCCATGAGCTCAGCATAACTGCTGCTAACGGAACCTATTCTGCGGAAGATAAAGTAATGATAGCTACTGAGGTAGCGCAATATAAAGAACAGTTGTTAGCTTATTCGAATAGTAAAGACGAGAATGATAACTACTTTTTCTCGGGTACTAAAAATTCTACACAGGCATTTTTAATGGCTCCTGATGGCAGCGTTACTTACCAAGGTGATCAAACTGCAATATTTGTAGAAATTGGATCAGGGGAAAAAATACGCGTTAATACAATAGGCTCAGAGCTGCTTGGAAACGTGAGCAGGACTGCTGACGATGGCAGCATAAGCAAAGTAAGTGCGTTTACTATGATCGATGATTTTGTAACAGCGCTAAATAGTAATAACTCTACAAATATCTCAAGGGCTATGGCAGATGCAGAGTCATTCTCTAACAGCCTTAGTAAAAAACAAGTTGAGCTTGGTCTTTCGCAGAACAGCGTGGCTAATAGGTTAGAGATTATCGAAGAGAAAACGATTTTGTATAAAAATATTCTATCAAAATCAGTAGACACAGACTACACGGCTGCTATTACAGAACTTTCTACAAATATGTTGGCGTTAGAAGCGGCCCAAAGCACTTTTGCTAAGGTGTCCCAGCTCAGCCTATTCGATTATTTGTGAAAAATTTAAATGAAAATATCATAGTTAGAGTGAGTTAGGAAAATTCCACATGGCTACAGTCGACCAGGCGAGTAATCAGGGCTCGAAGATAACTACAGCTTTAAAAGTTGGTACTGGTGTCGATATTCAAGAGCTCGCTACCTCCCTCTCAGAAGCTGAACTAAGCCCGAAGATCGGGAAAGCAGAAGCAAAAATTTCTGAAAGTGAGAGTAAAATTTCTGCAATCGGAATAATCAAGGCGAGCATTACGTCGATCACCTCAGCGCTTGCAGCATTAGAGGATAAAAGTTCGTTGACGAGTTTTGGAGCCACATCGTCGTTATCTGCCTCGGTGAGCGCAACACCTATTGCGGGGTCCACCGCTGTGCCAGGCACGTATACTGTACAGGCATCGCAACTCGCAACTTCGACTAGGATTGTGTCCAATAGCTTTAGTTCAAAGACGCAGGCGCTAAACGGGGGTTCTGCGTTTAATCTTAGTTTTAATCAGGGGCCATCTCCTGGTGTAGATACCTCGGTCTCGGTAACGAGCCCTACTCCAAGTGGAGTGGTAAGTGCAATTAACGATGCTAACATTGGTGTCTCGGCGGTGTTGATTAATAAAAGTGCGGCTGTCACTGAGAGCGCACTCGCAACATTTTCAAGCATGACTGCCGGGCAATCTTTTACATTGGCAGGCGTAACCGTTCAAGCATCAGGTTCAGTTTCGGCGGCAGATGTTGCCAGTGCCTTCGCTAGTCTTTCCAGCGGTGGTGCGCCGAATGCGGTTTCAAACTTAGCCTTTTCGGGCAATTTTTCTGGTTGGACGACGGGGGTTGCTGATGGATCGAAAGTTCGTTTTACGAGCACAACAGCCGGCGGTGGAGTCAGTGACCTCGCGGCTACTGATTCTAACGGTGTAAGTTCGCTTGTTGGGGTGGCGACTACACAAGGTGTTGCAGACAACTGGTTCATATCGCTCAGCGGCGATACTGGTCTACAGAATCAATTCTCGCTCAGTTCTAGTCCGGATTTAGGGTTCTCGACGGAATCTAATCTCTTGAGCTCTGCGCAAAATGCCATCATTACCGTGAATGGCTTGGGCTCAATAAACCGGGCGTCAAATAGCGTCACCGATTTGATCCCAGGTGTGAGTTTGACGTTGACAGGCACTTCTAGCGCTACGGTCACGGTTACTGAGGACTTATCGAGCATAAAATCGTCGCTTGATGCTTTGGTCCTTTCCATTAATGACTTTAATCTAATTTTGACGGAGATGGAGAGTTCAACAAGCGAAGAGACTGAGTATTCAGGTGCTCTGGCAAATGATTCTTCGTTCGCCAACTTACTTCGCAGCCAGGTTAAAGCCATTGTCGACAAGACTTCCGCGACAGCATCAGGTGGAGTTTCTTCGTTTAGAGATTTAGGCTTTTCGATCAAACTAAATGGAGATATCGAGATAGATGAGACCCGTTATGCAAGTGCACTAACGAACAATCTTGCAGACATTAAAATGATGCTAACTGCCGGCAATGATGGTCAAAGCCGCTATGCCTCAGTAAATAAGGGCCTTGCGCTAGATTCGAGAGTGTCTTTGCTTGGGCTAATAGAGACTGGCGGATTAGTTGTTAATCGCACCACCGCAGCGACGAAAAATCTTGCTAGCGAGAAGACCGCTCTTGAAGCCTTAGAAAAACGTATGGCTGATGCGTACGCGCGCTACATCACACAATTTGCTGCTATGGAGTCGATAGTGCAGCGCAGCAAGTCGACTGGGGACTATTTGGAAGGCCAATTTACCGCCATGGAAAACATGTACAGTAATTAATTGGGTTTTACCTGGGCCGATATTTTATCTTATGAAGCAACCTAACTGCCAAAGGTGTCGATATTTTTACGTGACCTGGGATCCAGAGCGACCCTATGGATGCCGCGCGATGCAGTTTAAGTCAAAGGTGCTACCTGCGGTGGAAGTCTTTGAGGCTGATGGAACGATGTGCCTAAGCTTTCACGTCAGAGGCTTGCCATCGGATAGCGAGGTTTTAACAGAGAGCAAGGTTACGTCTGGCTTTAATCTCGATATTAGTGTTTAGTGTTCCGCAAGAGATACTTAATTTGAGTTCATACTCACTAGATTAGTTAACTCATTGATTTTACTGGCGTCTATTTCTTTTTTGTCCTCCGACTAACTATCCTGCAACTCCTGCCTAAGTGCTGTCACAGGAATTAAATAAATGTCGAATTTTCAATGTGCGCTACTTTTCTCGTAGTAGAATGTACGCTATTCTTTTGAGCACTCATATTTGTAAATTTAATCAGAAAAACTCAAAGTGCGAAGATTCATACGTGAAAACTGTAGAATTGCGTTCGATGATCGATTTATTCAGTTACAAAAAGCAAGGTAACTGTCAAACCTGCGTTAGGATTCGGCGGCGTGCACTCACTGCAATTCTGCTGGTTAGCTATCTCTATTTTGGCCCCAATTTTGCCCATAGGTTTGGAATAGATTTGTCCACGCTGCTGGCAGGAGGCTTATTAGCTTGTTGCGGTTTACTGCTTCTTTACAAGCTGATTCGTGAGCCCTCACCCGAGAAACAACAGAGGCACGACTCTTAGATTCGTTGGTCTTCTTGCGCCAAATGTTTTTAGAGGAATGAGCTAGAGAAGCAGAATAGTCCCAAATGATCGCTTCCTTCCGCGTGACGAGTGTTCAAGACACTAGAATTAGGAAAGAGTTATGAATGTACCTACATTACTAGGCTTCTTTGGTGGCTGGGGAGTTTTGGGGACCGCCATCGTTGTTATTTGTAACAAAAATGGTATGCCTATTTCGTCATTTTACGATCAAGCTGGAATGATAATCGTAGTGGCCGGAATGATCATGGCAACTCTGCTAAAAGCATCGATGTCTGAAATTAAAAATCTATTTTCAATAATGGGGCAATCTTTCGTTGGCGTAATCGAGCCTCCTACCTCCATAATAGGGAAAATTGTAGATTTAGCCACTATCGCGCGTAAGGACGGCATCATCGCGCTTGAATCGCAAGAAATATCTAACCCGTTTATGGCGACGGCAATACGCATGCTGGTCGACGGCGCGCAGCCTCACGTTGTAAAGCAAACTCTTTCCTCCGAGTTGGTGGCTATGAAATTGAGACACAAGCACGGTATTTCGGTCATCGCATATATGGGTGAGGTTGCTCCCGCCATGGGGATGGTCGGTACTCTTGTCGGGCTTGTGGCTTTGCTGGCAAATATGGATGATGTGGCGACGCTCGGCGCGAATATGTCAGTAGCCGTGCTTACAACACTCTACGGCGCATTTTTAGCCAATGCTGTTTTTTTACCTATTGCGAACAAGCTGGGTGTGCAATCTGATCTTGAGAGCCTTAACCGCGAAATCATTATCCAGGGGGTACAGTTCATCCAGGCTGGCGGAAATCCCAGAGTCCTTGAAGATCAGCTGAATGCCTATGTTGCGCCGCGCGCACGAAATACCGTCACCGCCTAGTGCGGCTCCGGTTTAGTAGAGGCTAGATAATGAATACAGCCCCAGCTCAAGAGTTCGACGTAGTAGGCTCGGGCGCCGAGGCAATTCCTCCTGTAATTGAATTAGACACGGGGCCCCCGCCCTTAGAGTGCGACGCGTGCCCAATGGGCGTTCCAGTCTGGATGGCAACGTTTTCTGATATGGCCATTCTTCTAATGGCCTTCTTCGTATTGCTACTGTCTATGGTTCAATTTGATATCCAAAGTTTTCAAAAGCTCAGCGGTTCAATGCGGTTAGCGTTTGGTGTTGAAACCATCAATTTAAATATCAAGCCGCCCTCGGCGCGCTCCCTTATAGTTGATACCTTTTCGCCTGCCGACTCTCAGTCAGATCTGTCTGATGCCATGAGACAAAAGGCCGAAGAGTCTGATGGTGTTATTTTGCTTCGAAACACGGAGCAATTTGACGACAAGTATGACGTCGAACGTGAATTTGAGATTCTTCAAGCGGTTCTTGCAAACGAGATTGAGCGGGGTGAAGTCGAAGTAAAAATAGAAGATGATTCTCTGGTCGTTGAAGTGAATACAGCTGCCTCTGCTGCAGGAACCAATCAGGGGGCCTTAGAACGTCGAGCGGGTGTTGTACCTCAGATTATTATTCAGGTATCAGAGACTGTTGCTCAGGTTCAGTCTGAGCTCATACGCGAAGTGAATGTATTTGCAGTCTCAAATAGTGCAGCAGACGATAGCGAGGAACGAGAGCGAATCGCAGAGGAGCGTTTTGAGCAAGTTCGCAGCAGCCTGCAGAGTCAGGAGCAAAATGGGAGGCTTGTGGTTGAGCGAATCGATGATGAGATCATCATTCGCATCGCATCCCAAGATTCTTTCCAGTCAGGCGGAGCAAATCTGACTTCTCAATTTCAGTTGCTGTTGGCTGATGTTGCGCGTTCTATCGAAGCGGTTGCTAGGAGGGTGCGAGTCGAAGGGCACTCGGACAACCAGCCTATCGCGTTCAGCGACGAATTTCGGTCGAATTGGGATCTCTCTGCCGCAAGAGCGAGTAATGTCACTACCGAACTCCTTCAGCGGCCGACCCTTGAGAACGCGCGTTTTTCCATAGTGGGTTTTGCCGACACCGTTCCTGTGGCGACTAATGAAACCGCGGAAGGCCGGGCATTAAATCGTCGCATCGAGATCAAGCTCTCCGATTTTATTGTGGAGCAATGAACAGACATGGCTAAGAACAAGATACCTACGCCAGATGAACCGATAGAAGAGTGCCCGCCGTGCCCCCAGGTTGCGCCTCTTTACCTGGGCACCTTCTCAGATATGGCTATTTTGTTGATGGCCTTCTTCGTCATACTTATATCGATCGCGATTGTCACTCCTGAAAAATACCGTATTTTAGAAGAATCTATGGCGTCCACGTTTGGTGTCCAGAGGGAGGTTCCTCTTTTTCAGGAGGCTACAGCTGAAAATGTGATCATGGAACAATTCCGATCAGCCCAGGTAGATCCGCAAGTATTTGATATAATTCAAGAAGAGCGCACAGATGAACCTCAGCCAGAGTCAGAGCCTGACGTAGCGCAGGAGCGATCGACAGAGGCGACAAACGCGCTTGAGATTCTTGAGCAGCGTCTGTCGAAGGAGATCGCGGAAGGAAAAGTAGAGACCAGGATTGAGAATAATCGAGTAGTGGTTGAGCTGATTGACATTGGCGCTGGTGAAGGCGACTCTGAAGACGGAGCCATGAACCAGGGTCGACTGGATCGCGACTTGCTTGAAGTCTTTCTACAAGTGGCGGCAGCTCAGTCACAAACCAGTGGTGTAATAGAAGTGCTCGATGGTACTCAGGCCGTAACCACTGCAACGGTTGCGAGACAGGAAGTCGATACTGTAGCTGAGGCTTATAGGGAGGTACTGATCTCGCTCGCTGATGAAACGAGGGCCGGTTTGATTGAGGTTAGGAGAGAAGAGGAGACAGTCGTAATCACTATAGCAGGCGATGAGAGTTTCTCGAGCGGCTCTGCATTGTTTAGGCCTAACTTTGTTGAGTTACTTAACCAGATAGGCGATACACTCCTTCCCCTTGCGGGTATAACACGTATTGAGGGGCATACTGATAGCTCGCCATTGGCATTTGGTGGAAGGTATAGCGACAACTGGGATTTATCGTCTGCGCGAGCTGCTGCGGTTACTGAATTTTTCCTAGATGAACTGTATTTAAGGCCGGGCGATATTTACATGTCAGCTTTCGCCGATACTGCCCCAGTCGCGAGTAATGAGACGGCCGCTGGCAGAGCTCGCAATAGGCGGATTGAGGTGGTTTTCACGCCAAACTAGTCTGCTGTAGGACAGTTTGATAGCTCGCTGGCGAGACAGGTTGTAATAATTCCTTCGGCCTCCTCTTTAGGGGTGGTGAGCATGATCTCTGCGACCTCCAACACTTGCGTGAGTTCAGGGGCGGTAAGGCCGTTGATCTGTGCAAGGCGCGCCCAAACGTAGGCGACAACAGGGCGGCCCTCCGGGGGTTTGTTGGATCCAAATAGGCCAAAAAAGCCAGAGCTGACTGGCTCTCCCCCCTCTCCTGATTGAGCTACCGATGCGTAGGCCAATTGCGCTTCGGGTATTCCTGCCAGAGCTGCTCTCTCGAATCGCTCCCTGGCTTCGGTTTTGTCAATGGGGACCCCGTCACCAGAAAGAGCTGCCACACCGAGCATGTATGACGCTTCTTGGATGTTTTGTTCCTCAGCCTCGCGGAATAAAGTGATAGCAGTGACTAAATCTTTCGGCACCCCGTCGCCGTAAAAATAAAGCAAGCCAAGATTATACTTCGCTTCCCCAAGGCCTGACTCTGCTGCGCGTTCGTACCAGTATAATGCGGTACTCAAATCCCGGTCTACACCGAAGCCCTCGTTATACATATGCCCCAGATTAACTTGTGCATCAGCCATCCCGTCTTCAGCTAAGGGGAGCCAGGAGCGGATAGCGGTAAGGTACTGACCTCGCTCTTTCGCGGCGACGCCTGCTTCAAATCGGTTTGATTGAGCTTTAGCGGTCGGTAGCGCAGTAAACGAAAAGATTAAAAAGGCGATAATTGCTACACCTAGGGAGAAACACCTAGCAGAGTTTGGCAGCAAAATAATGGGCTTGGTGCTCATAAATTATCAGTGTCGCTTCATTAAAAATATAGGGGAAAACCAGTATAGTGCCATTCAATGCTTTCGTCATTATTCGCGGAATCGAATGTGGTAACAGAAAATTTTTAGTGAGCTGGCTGCTGTCAGGCCACAGCCGGGGAGATAGGGGAGGGGCTATAGATATTAACGCAGGTTATATGATTAGCCTCCCTACGCCCCCTAATTGCATGGCTATCAGGGGGCGCGAGAGTGCTAAAACATTTCGTCGAATATGACGCCCTTGAGGGCCTCCATATTGTGAGCGACTTTAAGGATCGCATCGGCTGGGACCTGCCTAACTACTTCTCCCGTATTTTTGTTAGTGACTGTCACCATTACACGGTCGGAGATCTCGTCGACAGCAAAATTAAGGTGGCTGGATTTTACTTCCATCTTAATATTGAGTGAACGGATTGTGTCCTCAAGCCTGTCCTGAACATCTTTTATTTCTTGAGATGAGCGGCTTTTTTGGTCGCTAATATCTGCAGCAACTCGCGCTGTAGCCTCCGCAACCTTCTTTATCTCAACCTCTGTACTGACCTCTGGGGTTACCGTGGGGTTGGGAAGGGTTGGAGAGGGCTTTACCACTGGCGTTGAACTAACGTCCATTGAACTCATACTCCCTCCTTAAATTAGTTTGTGCTGAAGTATTCATGCTAGTTTGCAGGGCAGCCAAAATGGGCTGACCTGCAAACTA
>Ga0209374_1000306_pt1 | contig 56625 bp, 37 predicted proteins | sample SaaInlLV_DNA_10m_FD_184683 | JGI IMG/M metagenome (GOLD analysis project Ga0209374, IMG submission 184683) | Marine microbial communities from expanding oxygen minimum zones in the Saanich Inlet - SI075_LV_DNA_10m (SPAdes) (version 2) | ecosystem: Environmental > Aquatic > Marine > Unclassified ... | reverse complement strand
TGCGACGGGGCTCACAGTTGGACTCGTCGGCACTTTAAGATGGGAAGACCGAAAGAAATGATGATTGGCTTCCAAGCAGAAGTCCTTGGATACAACGGGAACAAAAGATGGCTGGACATGTACAGTGGCTCTGAAATCGCTCCAGGTTTCTTTGCTTGGGTCATTCCATCTGGCTTTGGAACACATCGAATCGGAGTTTGGTCGACTCCAGACCGCCTCAATGGAAGGAGTGTCGAGCAATGCTACGACGATCTTCGATCACACCCGCTCTGGAAGGACAGATTCACGAACATAAAGGAAGTCGCCCGATATTGTGGACCGATTCCGAGTGGAATGGTGAAAAATACTGTGAAAGACAGAGTCATGCTGCTGGGTGATGCTGCCGGAATGGCCAAACCAACGACTGGAGGGGGTATCGGCCCTGGGTTCCGCCAAATTAAAGGAATATTGAATCCATTGAGCCAAGCCATTTCAGATGACAACTTATCGGAAAAACACCTCACTAAAATTAGTTCAAAGCACTTCAAAGCTATGAAAAAGGATCAAGACAAAGCGCGTGCTCTTCGTAATTTACTTGTAAGTGATGTGAGTGATGCAGAACTCGATGGACACTTTGCGAATTTTGCTCGACCAGATGTGTTAGAACTCATCAATGAAATCGGTGATATCGAAAAGCCGGTGCCCCTAGGCTTAGCTCTCGTTAAAAAAGTGCCAGCATTCCGCAGACTCGCTCTTAGAGCAGGTTCGAAACTCTTGTTCAGATGAGGTTCTGTTATGATCGAATTACAAGTTGAACAGCGTATCCGGTATCCGCCATTTGAATCACATCGATTCATTCCAGCGAAACTGCCTATTGCGATCTCAACAAAGGTCATCGAAACCGGCACTCGCGATGATCTCATTAACACCGTTCAAAATCTCGCACCGAGTTTCAAACTTGGAAGCGATGAATCTTGGATCGTCGAACAGAGATATTTGATTGATGGCGAGCCGTACACTGATGAAGAGAAGGAGCGGAATGAACACGTCTTGGAATCAAACAAAAAACCATTGATTGTCAATGAACAAAGACAGGGTTGGTATCTTACTCCAAATCCAATCCATGCTGCAATTCGTAATTTCATATCGAAAACTGTTGTCCTTTTGCTCATTGCTTTGGGATACCTGTTCATTGAGCCCCTCCTCAGTTCATTTGGTATACAAGGAATCGGTACAGGCACGGTTCGAATCGGATTACTGGATTATCCACTGCTCACGATAATTGTGCTTCCGTTACTTTTGGGGCCTCTCGCTTTGAGAGTTGGTGCAAACTTAGCAGATTTAGTTCAACAACAGAACTTTTTGAAATCAGAGCCAATTGACCCTTCAATAACCCTTATTGAACAACCGGTTGCAGGGCAACCTCTCAAATTGAAAGTATCTATCGAAGAGACTCGAGAAGATTGGAAGGACATCGAAGTACTATGGAGAGTAGGTGCTCTCCCTCCCGCTCGAGAAGAGGTTTTTCGCTCTCTTGGAGTTGCTGAATCGAAGCAGCCACCTGCGGGTCTCACGACTGAATTACCACATCACTGGCAAATAGGTCTCGATGATGGAACTGGGGGGGGTGAAGAGGCTCCAATGGAAGCTCGAGAAGTGAAAGGTGGACTGTTCTTGAGGCCAATGCGAAGCATGGAAGCTGGTGGACGATGTTCGCTAAGTAAAGAAGTCATGACCCTTGACCCACCAACGATGGAATGGCCAGGTACAGTGTCAACTAAACTGATTCGGATTCACTGGGAAATTATTATTCGAATTCAACGAACGAAAGGCGGACCACTCTTGTGGGTGTTGCCTCTTCCAGTTCAGCATCCTAAATCAAGTTCCCAAATTGCAACCCTTCCAACAAACGATGGTCGTGCTGAATCAGTCCCGATTTGAATGGCAAACATTCAAGTCTCTCATGGAATGTATTTAATCCATGGAAGGGCGCGCATTCTATGCCATACTCCTTGTTGGTTTGCTTGTTGTTTCGGGTTGTCTCGGAAACGCCGACATTGAATCCGAAATTCCTGAGGATGAAAATCAATACATTGGTATTCTTTCACTCAATGCTTCATGGGGCGCATTGATCCAATCAATTCCAATGGATGGTACTCCAATTGTCCTTCAAGTCGTAATTGCAAGCGAAGGTGACGACTGGGAAGCACAGCCAACAATTCTTACGCCTAATTTCACATCACTTTCGTTGTATGAGTGGGAGAAAAACCAACAAGGATATCAACTCTCATTTGTTCCCGAAATTACGGGAGATTATTCAATTCAAATCGAATTTGCCACAATGAATAATGCTGAATTTAGTGACCCAAAGCCGGTACGACTCACCCATGTCATCTCAGTTCAACCCGTAGAGGAAGATGCTCCAATCCTTACAGCACCGGTATATATTGAAATTGAAGAACAACGGCTCATATGGTATGAAGGAACTGTAAGCCATGCAAATATTGCTACCTGTACACTTGAGATACTGCTTGAAGAGGGTTCAAGAAAATCACCTGCAGTCAAGGATGATGGGACATGGAAACTTTTGCTCGACCTCTCTGAATCTGAATCTTCTTTTGACATTCTCGCAAACGTCGAATGTGGCACATACACTCCAAAAAATGACACAGTTGTTACACAAATCATCATCGCAAATGAAGGTGAAGATTCCGATGGAGACGGAATACCTGATGAGAATGACCGATGCCCGAACGGCTACGGTGTCGCAGATGGATGGACATCATCGGTTGCAAGCGACCAAGACCAAGACGGATGCCATGACCTTGAGGAAGATACAGATGATGACAACGATGGTGTTGGGGACGACTACGACCTTTGCCCAACTTCCTTTGGGTGGGTTAGCTTCCCCAATGCAGACTATGATTCAGATGGTTGCCATGACGCAGATGAAGATGATGACGATGATAACGATGGAATCCTCGACGTGGATGATTTATGCCCGTGGGGATTCATCGGCTGGAGTTCAAGCACCTTCAGTGATTGGGACAGCGATGGTTGCTCGGATCTCGATGAAGATATGGATGATGACAACGATGAATTGGATGATGAAATGGACTCATGTCCGAAGGGATTGACGAACTGGATACGCAACCTCTCAACTGATTTTGATGACGATGGTTGCTCAGATTCAACTGAAGATCTTGACGACGACAACGACTCCGTTGATGATGTTAACAGCACCGGAAGCCCCCTGGACTTGTGTCCTGAAACTCCACTCAATTCGACCCAAATCGATGAAAATGGATGCGCAGCAGTTCAACGTGATACCGATATTGATGGTGTAAATGACTTGGAAGATCAGTGTCCAGGCACACCAGCACAACTACCAGTCAATGCTGTCGGGTGCGCAGACATTGACGCTGATGGTGTGTTTGCTAATGTTGACCTCTGCCCAAACTCACCGGGGCGCTGGACCATTGATTCAAATGGGTGTGCAGTGATTCAATCTGCCATTCCATGGACGAGTTCTTCTGTGCTTGATGCACCAATGCAATCCGTTCCTGACTTTTCGATACCCACGCTTGAAGGAACATTTTACTTCCAACAAGAGTGGACCGGATACGACATTTACTTTTTCTTGTTCAAATATACGGATTCGAGTGGCAACTCCAATTCTGCAACTTGGGGCCAAAGCCCTGGACAGTTTCTTCGAGCCATGCCCGATAATGTCCATGTGTTCTATGGCTCGTTTGATTCATCCTATCACACCGATATCGTGAGTCGAAAAACGGCAGTCGAGAATGCCTTGAACCCGAACGAAGAGGCGGAATGGGATGGGCGGATACACTACATTGACCAAAGAGCAAACAGCATTTCTGGAGGTTTAGGCCAAATGATTTCAAACTTCAATTCCCCCTTGTACATGGGCATAGACCGATTCCAACTCGCAAGAGAAACTGGAAGTTTGTATGCGTGGACGTCATCCAACAATGACCCCATGCATTTGGTTCATGAGCCTGCACAATGGAATGCCGAGTTCCCGGTTGAGATACGCAGGTCTGACCCTGGTGTCCAAGAAGTATCGATTATGGATTTTGACCGTCACACGGGCGGATGGCAAGGCGGCTTTACGTCAACAATGAGCGCTGAGTTCCCAAACAATCTCACAGAATACGACACAATGGAGGTCTATCATGAGCATGCGTGTCTCGACCGTATGAATAGATACCAAACAAGCGAGGGAACATACGCTGGTTGCCACGAGTGGGATTATGAGGCAAATCTACGAATTTGTGATCGTGGTAACACCTCTTCGTGCAGTACGGAGTTTATGAGATGGATAACCACATACGGTCGAGAAGGAAAATGGCTCACGGATATCTCCCCGTATCTTTTCATGTTGGAAAACGATGATAATCGGACATTTAAATATCGAGGTGCGAACAAAGGCGACCTCACAATTTCAGTGTTATTGAGTAATTGGGGCAGCGGTTTACGCGGCACTACGGCTGATTTTGCATTTTCTGGCGGGCAATTCGACGGAACTTACAACGATGTAACAAAATACACACGTGACCTTAATTTCACTGTACCTTCATGGGCAGAAAAAGTTCAAATTGTTGCTACAATAACAGGGCACGGGTTCGGTAAAGACAATGCAAATTGTGCTGAATTCTGTGACCATGAACATCACTATTCGATGAATGGATTCACGACATACGAATGGCACCCAATTGTATATTCAAACGAAGGTTGCGAAAATGAAGTTGAGAACGGTGTCGTCGCTAATCAATTTGGTTCTTGGCCCTTTGGTCGAGCGGGCTGGTGTGCCGGCCAAGATGTCAAGCAATGGACCTATGACATCACCGATTGGAGTGATATGAACGGCGGTGTGAATCACCTCACTTATCGAGGATTATTCAACGGCCAAGAGTATGTACCATCGGACGGTGTAGGAAACGGAGAGCGGAACATCCACGCAGAAATATGGGTTGTCTACTATGATTCGACAACTTTACCCTGATTCAAAACTGAGATGGCGGTGGGGATTGCAAATCTTTTAGTTCCGTTCCACATTTAGGTGTATCCAAAAAGAGATAATCACTGTCACGACGTTGAGGTGAGAAGCCTGCACGAAGAATGACATTTTGTAATTCGATTTCAGAAGCGTTGAATTTGGTGGTACCCGAAGCAGATACTACATTTTCTTCCATCATGGTTGAGCCGACGTCGTTAGCACCACCGAAAAGCGCCATTTGGGCGGTTTTAATGCCCATTGTGGGCCATGAGGATTGAATGTTCGGGATAGAATCGAGGAACAGGCGGGAAACTGCAACGTGACGAAGATATTCTGTTGAGCCAGCGCCAAGTTGAATCTTGTTTTGGCCTCTGTTCCTTCGACCGAAACTGTTGACCTCAAGCTGAACTGGCCAGGCGATGAATGAGGTGAACCCGATTCCGTGCTGTTCTAGGGAACGGTCTTGCAGTTGCCGAAGACGGTACATGTGCTCGACACGCTGCTCCAATGTTTCACCAAATCCAATGACATTCGTTGCACTCGTAGTCAATCCAAGCGATTGCGCTTCTTCCATGACCCTGAGCCAGTTCGCAGGAAGACCTTTTTTCGGAGATACATCTTTTCGAACATCATCAACCAACATTTCTGCCCCTCCACCGGGAAGACCATGCATACCGGCAGCCTTGAGTCGGGTCAAAACTTCAAGCGTTGAAAGTTCACTTACTTCCGCAATTCCTTCGATCTCAATGGGGCTGAAGCAATCAATTGCAATCGATGGATGCCGAGTGCAAAGCTCCCGCAAGAGGTTTTCATACCATTCAAATGAGAGTTCCGGGTTCACTCCACCCTGCATCAGAATACGAACTCCTTCGATATTTTCGAGTTCTTGAATTCGTGCTGATATCTCATCGATGGATTGAGTGTATGTTTCTTCATGACCGGGTGGGCGGTAAAAAGAACAGAATTGGCAGTTGATAGTACAGATGTTGGTGTAGTTGATGTTCCGGTCTATGAGATAGGTAACTTTACTTTCACCGTGCATTGCGTTTCGTCGCAAAAGTGCAGCACTCATCAATTGGTGAAGCGGTGCATTTTGGTACAATTCAACTGCATCCTCGGAATTCAGACGATATTGCGAGGCTGAATCCTTGTGCCACAAGGCCTGTCTCTCTAGAATTGTAGACCATGACATTATTACACCTCAAAATGGGGTACCCGTAATTGCCTCAATATCCTCAATGGATTTTGGGCATGCTGATGTCAATACATCGGGATCGCCTGATGTTACCAAAACGTCATCTTCAATGCGGATTCCGATGTTTGCGTACCTTTCTGGGCAATCGACATCTGGCCGCCATGCCCCGAAATACAACCCCGGTTCGACAGTTAGACACATTCCAGCTTCCAATAGTCTCGGTTCGCCGTTCGGCTTGTAGATTCCGACATCGTGAACATCAAGACCAATCCAGTGGCTCGTATTATGCATGTACCACTTTCGTAGATCTCCAGAATCCATGTCCAATGCCTCCTCGACGGATTGATTGCTGATGCCCAAACGAATGATTCCCTCAGCGAGAACACGGCGAGCAGCGTCATGAGGGGCTGTGTAAGGTTGCCCTACACGGCAGCAATCTATTGCTGCGTTTTGGGCGTCTAGAACAAGTTGATAGATTTCTTTCTGCGCATCAGTGAACTTACCGTTAATTGGCCAAGAACGAGTAATGTCTGCAGCATAACCGCGGTATTCAGCACCTGCATCGATTAAGATAACTTCTCCATCTTCACATACATCGTTGTTTTCTTTGTAATGGAGAACTGTTGCGTTATCACCGCAGCCTACGATGGATGGATAAGCCCATCCAGAGGTGCCAGCATAGACAAAGAAACCCTCGATGGTTGATTGGAATTGATATTCCATACGTCCTGGTTTTGAATGCCGCATTGCTGCTACATGTGCATAGCTGCTCACATCAGAAGCGAACCGCATTTGTGCAATCTCAGCATCAGATTTCCTCAACCGAAGTTCAGCGATACGGGCACTTGGATCTTCAATTGAGACTGGACCAGTTCCGAAATGTTGACGGGCTCGGTCCCGACGATCGACTGATTGACGTACGAGTGAATCAACTACGCTCTGCACGCCAGTCCGAAGCAAAATTCTATGTGACTTTGAGATGTATTCGGAAAGAGAATCCTCAAGCTCATCAATCGAATGAGCCTCCCGAACTGGCCAGTTGGCTAATGCACCTTCAACGCCAGGTCGACGTCCTTCCCAAATCTCTTTCAGAGTGTCTTTGGGTTGTACAAACAATGTTGATACCCATTCGCCGTCCACACAACGTAAGGTGAAAACTGCCTCGGGTTCAGTCCAACCGACAAAATAGAGCATGTCACTCATCGTCCGAAATGGATAGTGGACATCGTTCGAGTGGGTTGATTCTTCAGCGGCGCAGAGAATGACCAAGTCATCAGGTCGAAGTTGAGAAGTTAATCGCCCTTGACGTGCAATGTACTCCTGTTGAGATATTACAGCAGGTTGAGGCCCAATATGCGCCATAGCCGCTTCGTTCATGCTGTACCCACACGCCCGGTAGTATTCAACAATTGCATTCACAGAATTACAATTGACCCGTTTCTTCATTCTTCGTATCAGATGAAAGTGATTTGCCGTTCCATTTCGGTAACGACGAATCTGATGACTTGGAGCGTGATACTACCAACGTGATAGAGCCTCCAACGAGAAGTGAGGCCAAGACCGAGGCAACGATAAGCGCCGTGCGGGGTTGGTTTTGGACTGTTGGAGATGAATTTTCAAGAATCAAGGAAAACTGAGTTTCGCTTGAGGCCCCGTTGTCGTCTTCTACCACAAGTCGAATATCATAGTATCCAGATTCAGAAAATGTTGTTGAATCAAGGACTGCTTTTCCAGCCAAAAACGTATTGCCGTTGACATACCATGTGTACGATAACGATTGAGCATCGCTTGCAGTGTCAGCGCTCATGGAACCGTTCAGTTCCCAAACTTCATCACTTCCAAGAGTAATTGTGTAATTTGGTACGACGACAAATGAATCAATTTCAACTTTGACCACCGGAGGGAGATTCGTAACCAAAAATTGAGCCTCAGAGACGGTTAGCCAGCCAGCAGTATCACGGACAAGCAATTCCACGGTCCAAGTTCCAGAGAAAGGTGGATGAATGGAGATAATCGACTGTGACACATACTCTGTATCAGCAACGGCACGGCGAGAACCATCAGGTTCTACCAATGTCCATGTCAATCTGTTTTCACCGCCGATATAACCGTCTTCTACTACTGCTGAAAATGAAATCTCTTCGTCTTCATGCACAGCAGGTAGTTCGGAGACCAACTGTTGCACCGAGGATGAATCTTCTACTGCCTGTGCATCGCTGGTGAGCAAGACTGTTGGCTGAGTCCTGTCAACAAGTAAGCGGAAACTCGCAATGTTTGAGGTGTGCAGAAGTGTATCAGTCACCGTCATGTCGAACAACCAGTACCCATCATCAAATTGAATTGAATCAAGTTCGAAATCCAGCGTAAGTCCACCGTTGCTCGTGGTAGGAATAAAATCTGTGAAAGAAACCATTTCCTCAAGGCAGTTTCCAGAGGGGGCTGAACATACATGCATCGTGACGAACGTCTCGTTGAAACTGTATGATGGCAGAACTACAGGGACATTTACTGTCAAATCTTGTGCTGAAAGGAGAAAGTATTGCCTGTCGACACTTTGATACTCATTGCCAAACTCATGAATGTAGGGGGAATGGTTTGAGGTGCCAAGGTACACAACTCGTGAGTTGTGTGAATCCGCGTTCGATAAGTCACCAATGACCAATCGGCACGTGCAGTCGTATGTAGATACATTCAGTTCGAGATTCCACTCCCATATACCATTGCTCACTGCATTAACATTGGAGAGCTTTCCTGATACAAGTGCAATGGTTGCATTATCGAAAAGATCGTAAAGGTGCCAATCAATATCGGCGAGGGGAATTGAGGAAGTGCCGTTGAGATACAGCGAGTCCTGAGACTCTAGCCCCAAAGTACCTTGATGTATCATAATGGATGAATCCACGGTGCTTGATGATGAGGCATTGGACACAGGGATGCATGATGTGAGAAGACCTGCCACGGCCATGAAAAACAGTGCTTTCACGGGTCGCATGGTATTACTCCTCACGCCGTCGGACATGAAGGTTCGTCCGGAATGAGTATTGACTATTCGATATCATTGAGCAAATGGGTCGCACAATTCACCCTGACCGGGGAAACTGGTTGGGTTACGAGGGTTCGTGTCCCATTTGAATTCACAATAATTTACGTGGCCATCGCCATCGGTATCGATCATGCGGTCTGCTGGGTCATCCGGATCAAACTGGAAGTGGAATTCCCAACCTGTTGCCATGCCATCATCATCGTGGTCCTGATAGTAAACCTCAGGGCCATCGTTCCATTGATCGCCGTCAGAATCATTTGAAATTGGATTTGTTCCGTTCTGCTTCTCTTCGAAGTTCGTGTAATTTTCAAGATTGTCGTAGAAACGCTTGCCGTCGGGTGAGTCAGGGTCAATGTTACAGTCAGAGTTTGTACTGTCGTTGTAACCTGAACAATATTTCTTGATAAGGCCAGAGCGGTTAAGTCCATCGTTATCAGGATCTTCCGCACCATCCATGATTCCATCGAGGTCACTGTCAGGCATTGATGGGTCCATGACACCACGAGCACCATACGCATCGGTAGCGCCTTCTTCGACAAGTCCGCTCTCCAAAGCTAGCCGTGAGTAATACACTTCCCAGCCGTCAGGTAGGCTATCTGAGTCCGTATCATCATCGACGGGGTTGGTGTTCCACTTATCTGGAGCTTCTGCGCTGTTCGAAAGTGAGTCATTGTCGACGTCAAAAGTGTCATCTTTCAGTGAATCGAGAGAAGGGTCAAGCGCCCAACGGCCGTTACAATCACAGAAAGCATTGATTGGCATCGCGAATCCAGTTAAGTTCATCTCCGAAACTTCATACTTCTTTTCGATAATGAATCCGCCGAGATTGTTTTGCCAAACATAGCCACCTGCATCCATTGAACAGTCGTTGTTCTGCGATGGAACGCATCCCGGGCGCTGCCAGGAGGTTGTGGCGACCCACAGGCTGTGTGAGTTGGTATTCTCCTCTGCTGATTTCACCTGCATCTCCCAACCATCGAGCATTCCATCTGAATCAGTATCGTTGAGGAGAGGATTCGTTGGGTTTTGGAAAGGTCGTGGAACGAAAAGAACTTCATTACCATCGATCAGACTATCGTTGTCTGTGTCTGAATTGTTTGCGTGGGTAAGGAAATTATCCTTTCCTGCAATGACTTCCTCTCCGTCTTCAAGTCCATCGTTATCAGTATCGAACATGCAAGGGCTCGTGAAGTATGCAACGCCTTCCCATGAATATCCGGTGAGTGCTTCAATCTGGTCAAGTTCACCGTCGCCGTCGGTATCTGGGTTGGAGGCATTCGATCCGCCGGCACACGTGTTCGCAAACTCGTCATAATCTGAAAGGCCATCAGCATCTGTGTCGAAGAGCCCAGGGTCGGATGTGACCCAAGTCTTGACAACACCGTTGTTGACAACAAGAATTTCCCAGCCCATGACCTCTATACCGTCGAGGAGGCTGTCACCGTCGGTATCAGGGTTCAGTGGGTCAGTGGAACGTCCATCGATAATTCCATCACCGTTACGATCACGGGCATTGTATTCCATGAGGTTCGTAAACTGCTCTTCAGGTTCGACTATTTCCATCCACTGGAACAGACGAGATTCGACAGCTTGTCCAACGGAGACATCAATCTGGTATACATATCCAGATACAGGGGCCTGCATAGCGATTGTTTGCTTCTGCCCACCTGCTAAAGTGATTTGACCACGTGCGACTGTTGCGTTTGCTTCGACCCACTGGTCTTTGACAACGTCAATTCCGACAACAATAGTCGTTGATTCCAAGGTTGTGTAAAACACGCCACCATCGCCGTCTACATCCCAGCCGTCATGGTCCGGGTCGAGATTGCCGTTAGCACCGTCTCGAGGGTGAAGGCCGTTGGTTGATTCCCATCCATCTGGCATACCATCAATATCGGTGTCGAGTCGCCATGGTGAAGTGAAATTTGTTGGGCCAAAAATCTCGGCCACTTCGTATTCTTCAAGATTGTTTAGGCCGTCTTCGTCCCAGTCCCCATAGCCATCGGAAGCGTTGGCAGGATTGAGTGTCTTTGAGGCATCATTTTGAGGATGGTCGTTTACATTGGAATAGCAGAATTCGAATCCGTCTGGCATTCCATCTCCATCGGTATCCCAGTCAGATGGCCCGTTGAGGAGGCCATCGCCGTCCATATCCATTAGGAACCACGAGTTCTCAACACCTGCGAACGGTGATGCACGAGTAATAGGATCAAGGAGAGGGATGTTACAGTTTTCGCCAACACCGGTGGAAAGGGTGGAAGTCAAGTTGCCTACCTCCACAATGTCATCGAGAAGGTCCATGTCAGAGTCTCGTGCGTTTGGATTCGTGCCGAACATCTCCTCTTGGAAATTAGGAAGACCGTCTTCGTCGGTGTCAAGGACCATGTCACAAGAGTGGGCTCCTGAAGGGTTTGCGAGTTGGTCCCAAGATGGAAGGGCGTCGGAGGAATCGTAGAATACCGAGAGAGTTTCTTCCATTGCTTGGTCAAGTAAAAGGCAATCCCAGTTCCCGTTGAGGGGATTGAACAACACGACGTCGCCACCAGGGGTTTGAACAGTTTGTGTGTACTTGGACTCCCAGAGGTCATTGAGTCCGTCGTTGTCTGTGTCGGACCGCTGAGGGTCCGTTTGGAGTTCTTGCTCTTGCTGGTTTGTCAGACCGTCATTGTCTGGGTCACCGTTTGGTCCTTGTTCAGGGTCAGGCCACGAATCAGTTTCGTTTTCGATGTTTGCTTCGTCAGTATTGTCGTTGTTTGAACTGTCTTGGTCAAGATCTTCGGATTCACCGTTGTCAAGGGGGTTAAGTCCATGATCAACTTCCCAGCCGTCACTCATACCGTCAAAGTCAGTATCAGCGAGTTGAGGGTCTGTTCCGTATTGAGTCGATTCAAGAAGGTCAGACAAACCATCGCCGTCGGTATCCAGTGCCGCACTGATTGAGGTACCAGAACCAATCAAATCCTCCTCTGCTGCGCTTTCAAAACCGCCAATACCTTCACTGGTTTGGAAGTAGCCGGAGAAACCGACGAAAAGAGAGCCAAAAATCAAGGTTGATATGATTGCGGCATAGGCCATTTGGTTGTGATTTAGAGACATTTCATACACCACGCACATCAGTGCAAATTTACCGACTTGGTGTATGGGTTATAGACCTTAACTCTCGATGTGCTATTCTATCAGGAGAATATGCGTACGTATTGAATGATTGGTATCAGCCTACATACGACAAAAGTGACGAGATTTTGACAGACCAACTCCCGTCGTTTTGTTGAATTTCAACCTTTGCTTTACGACCAAATCCCCGCTGCCAAAACGAAAACAAATATCCAACCAAAAGTGGCCATTGAGAACATGGACGCAATAAAAATTCGACTCCACCTTGTTCGTCCAAGGAATTGATTTGAAGTGGCTTTCCAAGTCCAAAAGGCACCAGGTAAGCATCACAAAGCTGATTCCAACTCTGAACATCTTGGATGTAGATTGGTTGCTCGCTCTCAGAAACCAACTGATTTACGGCTAATGTGCACAGAACAAGTGGGACTTGCGACCGTTTATCGAAACTTTCAGGGAATTTCCAGCACTCTAACCAGTCGGGACGGAGTTGTATTCCTTGCATTGTTAATGTTTCAAAAAATCGTGCAAAAATTCCATTCGCCAACATAGTGCTGCGTTCACCAGCATGAGTCCATCCATTGGAGACCGTTTGTAAGTCAAGGTCAAATGGAAATGAAGAGATGTTTGGAAGAGAAGGGGAATCCCAGCAAAGAACTGGACTGGCTGGGGCTGCTGAAAATCGACGCTCCATGGGTTTCAACTCAAGACGAATCGAATTGTTGGAGAGTTGCTGCCATTGGATTTTATATCGTGATTGGGAAATGTTCTCTTTAGCAGCAAGAGCAAAGCCGCTGCACAAAGGAGCCATGAGATTCGATGTGAGGAAAGACGTATCCAAGTCAAAGGAGCCCCATCCCATCAGACTCCAACGGTTGGCAAGGGCAGTATTTTGCCTATGTTTCTTACGAAACCACGCAACATCCAAAATCGAAGTGGATGTGAGAAAATATTCCTCTTGGTCAGCGGCGGCATTGAGTAGTTTACGGCCTAAGGGAACACCGGAGAATGTTTCCACGGCCAGCCACCAGCGGTGGAAATCTACAAGATTCCACATCATCCACATATGGCCCTCAGGATCACGAACCGAGCCATCATCAGCACAGCGAAAATACTCTTTTAAGTTTGAAAGAACCAATTCACCTGGATGCTTTGGCACGTCATCAAATGACATAGAAGAACCTCAAAATGGATAGCCAGTAACTTGCTCATCGTTGAAGCAGTAACGGATGGTCTGGAAATTCGATTTCAAATTTGACACATCCTTCTTCACATTCGATGGCTCTTCAGAATGCAACAGAACTCTTGCGTAAAGTTGAGCGACCTCCTGCATTTCTAGAACACCCATGCCGACACGGGTTAATTCTTGAACTCCAAGACGTAAGCCTGACGGAGTCATCGCTTTGGTATCGCCTGGAAGCATATTCATGTTGGTAATAATTCCTGCATCCTCCAACAATTGAGCTGCTTTTGCACCTGCACCTGAATCGGTAGAACCGTGACGTGTCAGTACTTGATGCGAAGCAGTGTATCCTCGAGATTCAGCGAGGACATCGAAACCTTCCGCTGCCAATGCTGAAGCAAATGCTTGTGCGTTGCGAACGATATCGGTTGCATACGCCTCTCCATATTCCTCAAACTCAGCCAAAGCAACTACTTTTCCCGCAACGTGGTGAAGATGATACGACGAGCAGACACCAGGGAATACTGCAGTGTTCAACTTCCGCTGGAACTTAGGGTCTTCACTGGACGAGAGAAGGAATCCACCTTGGGGTCCAGGGAAGGTTTTGTGAGAAGAGCCGGTCATGACGTCAGCACCCTCTCTCAAAGGATCTTGAAATACGCCACCAGCAATGAGGCCCAATACATGTGCGCCATCGTACATCACCGTTGATCCGACCTCATGGGCTGCATCGGCTATTTCGCGAAGAGGAGTAGGGAACAAAAAGACGGATTGTCCGATGAGCGAAACCTCAGGCTGAACTTCTCGAATGAGAGCACATGCTCCATCAATATCTGGCTCCATCCTCTCTTCATCCCATGGATATGTCGACAAATCAAGATCACGCAGTCCAACTGCGCCCATTCGAGCGTGAGAGATATGACCTCCATCTGCAGTTGAAACCGCTGTGATTTTATCCCCTGGCTTAGCAAGAGCTTTCAAAGCAGCAATATTCGAAACAGTTCCTGAAGTTGATTGAATGTTAGCAAAAGGTGCATTAAATACGCTTTGTGCCAATTCAATTCCCATGCTCTCAATCGTATCAAAATCATTGCAACCCTGATAGTATCGCTTACCCGGCAATCCTTCCGCATAGCGCCCATGAAGGTCACTTGCCACAATTTTCTGAACCATTGGAGATACGATGTTTTCCGATGCAATCATGCCCAAACCGTTTCGGTAGAGATCTCCACTCGCCGCAGTCGCTGCTAGAACCGCGTTCGCTTTTGACAATGTAGAGGTACTAGGTGACCAAGAACCACGTTCGCGCTGCATGATGTTTGCTTGAGCAGTCGGTCTTTGAACTCATTGATTCAAGATGATGGCCTAATCAAACGAGAGGAGGTCATCATCAGACTCTTTCGTGAGAGAATTGGTTGTGTTTGGACGCACGTTTGGACCTATCGTTTTAGATCCGACACGTACATCCTTTCGAGGTGAATTCAGACGTTGCTTACGTTCAGATACACGAGTGTTCTGAGGAATTCCACGTTGGGTCATATTGATGTTGGAGACGGTCCGAGATTGTCCTGGCGATGATGCAATTGCTTTACTTGGACGACCGGTCTTTTTCTGGATATATTGAGGTCGACCACGGTATGCAACTGCACCGATAAGACGCTCAAGTACCGGTATATCAGCCCCATCTTCTTTCGGACGTTTGAGCCACCAACCCTCTCCTAGGGGTTGAAGGCGAGGTGGCCGTGATTTTGACATGATCTTTGCTTGACGCATGAGGCGAGCCTTGACTGATTTTTCTGAATCCTTTGGCAGACGTTCAGACATCCAACCTGGCAGTCCGAGGTCCAGAACAACACCGTTCACCGTAACGAGCATTCCTGACAGCAAAAGATGGGTTCCAACAGGAATGTTCGAACGTTCTGGTACGACCTTGAACCGTTTCATACGCTTGGAATATGCCAGCATTGCTTTCTGATCACGATGTCGAATAACACGCCGCTGCTGGCGTGAGAAACGACGCCCACCGAATTGAATCATAGTCAGTGAAAGAACGATGACAATGCCTTGCGCTTGACCGATTTCCTGCGATACAAATATGCCGAGAACAATCCATGTTGGTAGTAATACAAGCCAATTAAATACGGTCGAAAGAATGCTATCTCTGTATATCGGAGGCATTCCTCTTCGAGACGCTTCATGAGCGGCAATCATTACGTTTGCACTGATTGCTTCATCCATCCCCCCCTTAACCATGAGGCCTGCAATCGCATTAACAGGGGCTGAATTAATCCATTTTTTCATTTTCTTACCCTTGCCAACAGCCAATGCGACTTCAATCTCTTCTTCGTCAACAACTTGACCCAAAATACTGCTGAGGGCCATGACACGGGGGTCTTGACCATCGCTTTCTTTCAATTCAGTAAGAATGGAGCGTGCACTGTGCCAATCTCCTTTGTCAATCAGGCACAGTGCGGTGGCAATACGTGGACGGACACCCGTTGGCTCTTCTCGAACAAGTTTGAGTGAAAGGGCGAGGGCATCATCGTGCTTTCGCTGTGCTCGCATCAATGAGACCATCGACAGTTTAGCAACTCGAGTCAACCGATCGTTGTGAATTGAATCATCGTTTGGCGACGGTTGCCAGCCACGCATCATACGCATGAGTGCTTGGAGATGATCGATACAGGAATTGTTTTCCCAATCCCAGAAGTCATCTTCCGTGACCATGCCCTGCCAAGGATCTAACCATTCACAAACAAATGCAAGCAGTTCGGGTTCGTCGTAACCTTCGGGCTGTTGTAAACCGTGCAGCGCTTCCCGAGCGGCATCAAGACGGCGAGATGCCATGTGGCCGGTTGCAATAAGCATACGAGCAATGTCATCATCTCCTCCGCCTTGGGCAAGTACTTTCTTTGCTTCCTCAATCGCTTTAGGCCAAAGCCCACGGATAGCGAGTTCCCACATCCGTGCACGAGCTTTTTCATGTCGTACCAAAGCAGCGTCTCCATCAATCGATCGGCGCTGGAATTGAATGAGCCCGTCCAAATCTTCGTTGATTGCAGCCTCATCAACTAAGTCACGCATCCAATCGCCGCCTGCAAACTTGACTGCACCTTCTCTTCGCTCATCTGGATTCAAATCGAACCGAAGTTTAAGCAAGGGGGAATAACGAATAATTGACAGTAGCCAAGTGAAGAGAAAAATGGCTTGACCAAATCCAATGAACATCCACGTCGTTAGCAGGCGGTTTCCTTCGTCAAATCCTCTGTCCTCAAGCCATGGAGTAAACGGCATCAAATCTCCAAATTCTTTGTAACAAACGAGTACCAAAAGAAGAACCGTATAACCCGAAAAGCCTGCAAATGCGAACGTTAGTTGGCGATTTTGAGCTTTGACTTCGGTACGAATTTCGCGAGGTGAGTCGAGTGTTACACCGAAAAGGCCACCAAAGGACTGCCCCCCAAGAATCAGGTTACGAGTTAGTTCGAAAATGAATGCAAGTCCGACAATCGCAATATTGAGGGAAAGGTAGAGCGATAAGAATTGAGGCAAAGCCTTGATGAATTGCCATTGAAACAGCAATTCCGATATCAAATCGATGCGGGTATACAATGAATGACCTATGATGCCACCATAGTTCAGTACTTCAGTTCCATTTGCCGGGTCATTGAAGAGCACGTAGAATACGGTAACAATTCCATTCAGTGCTGTAACCGGCATGGTAAGTAGGAAGAGAACAAGAATCAGGGAAAACAATCGATTGAAAAATCGCGGCTTCACCGGGTCAATCGGGTTCGCTCGCCCCTTTGCAGTACGCCACTTGTTGATGATGAGCATGTTCCATGAAGCACCCATGATACGGCCATAGGCCATGATGGTAGGTGACATGAAGGTCAGCATCCCTGCCGCAAGCCAGACGGGCGAAAGGGTGTTGTCTGAACTGAGCTGAATTCCGTACAGCAAAGTAGCGAATGTTACGCCGATTAGGATGAGGAGGGTCGTAAGTCTGCGTAGCAAACCGGTTAACAAGCCGGCCTTTTTACCGCCTGTTTCAAAGATTCTCAGTTGTGTGTTCAAGGTTTCCCATGGAGAGATGAGAACAGGTACGATGATGAGAATTCCTGCAATGATGAGATTTGGCTTGTAATACACTTCAGCTTCCAGCAATAATTCTGCTATGAGGATCAGTATGCCAGTCATGCCCATCATGTAGAGCCCAATTCCGTATTTCACATTACCAAGAAGTTCACGAGCATCGGACATACTGCCAGTGATTTTGTGAACTTCATACAAATCATCGTCAATCTCAAATGCCACTTGGAGATTCGCAAGTTGGGTAGGGATAAACCATCGCCAGACGGGAACTGCAATAGCAAAGGCGATAAAAACGGGATAGTAATATTCGAGTTTGAAGTCAGTCGCATCTGCGATTTCTACGGCTGAAACGGGCTGTACAAAAAAGAAGGAGATAAGCGCAGACCAGATGAGGATGTGTACCCTCTTTCGATTGTTGCGCATATGCTTTCGATTCAACACTCAGTCATCAAGTCATCGCCGAATTGATAGCGAAGAGGCACGATGTCGAATCAAAAAGGATTCAATACGATTGAATGCCTCATTAAGAACATCAACATCGGGTAGATAGACGATTCGAAAATGACCTTTTCCAAGTTGCGGTGAAAACCCACTCCCATGGACGACAAGAACATGCTCTTCATGCAGAAGATCCAACACAAATTGCTTGTCGTCGTTGGCCCATTTTTCATCCAACAAGCGTACGAACATGTAGAAAGCCCCCCCAGAAGATTGGACTTCGAGGCCTTCTATGCGAGAGATACGTTCAACGCAGACATCACGTTGTTCAACGACTTTCTCCGCATACGCATTCATCCATGAGCGGTCAGATTCGAGGCCACAGAGGTAGCCATATTGTGCAGGTGTTGATGCACAGAGTCGGGAACGAAGCATTCTCTCAATACCATCACGGACATTCAGTAATCGATGAGTCGGGTCGTGAATAGAAAGATATCCAATCCGCCATCCGGGTGCGTAATACACCTTTGAGACACCATTCAAGGAAATCACTGGGACATCGCTGGAAAGGCTAGCCACGCTGCGGTGAAGGCCAGTGAAATCAAGACCGTCGTAAATCTCATCAGCCACAATCATACAATCTGGCCACTTCCTGGCGATGGCAAGAAGATGTTCAATTTCCTCTTTGCCTGCAACGCTGCCACAGGGATTGTTCGGGTTAATCAGTACAAGCAGGCGTACTGACGAGTCCATTTTAGCTTCAATATCTTCAAGATCAATCTTCCAGCCGTTGTTCGGTTGTAATTTGTATTCGACCGTTTGGGCTCCGTACATTTGTGGATAAGCCATGTAGGGTGGATAATGTGGGCCAGGTGCGAGAACTTTGTCACCCTCTGTCAAAACTGAAGCGAACAGAATCTGAAGTGCTTCAGTGACGCCATGGCAAACATAAACATCTGAAGGTTTGGCATCCCAGCCCTTTCTTGATTCATCTCGGGCAATCGCTGCACGTAGTTCAGGTAGTCCGTATGAATGGGAATAGCCATTCTTACCGTCTTGTAATGCTTGAATGTAAGCATCAACCATGTGTTGCGGTGTAGGGAGGCCAGGATATGCAATGGGGTCGCCTATGTTGAGTTTTAGAATTTCATGGCCCTGCTTTTCGAGTTCAAGAGCGGGAACAACAACATCACGAATGGCGTACTCGATGTTCGACGCACGAGGTGAAACAGGAAATTGTTCTTTCGACATTTAACACACCTCGATGCATTCAAACTTCATCCAACTGACTTCGAGAAAAGCCGCCCATGCGCAAAACTTCATCGAAGTCTACTTCCTCAACAGGTTGTACTGAAAGCCGTTGGCCTTTGCGAACAAGAAGCATGTTTTCACAAGAGGGATTGTTACGAACATCCTCAAGCGGAACAATATTCGGCAGTTCTACAACTGCTTCAATATCAACCATCATCCAGCGCGGATTCTCTGGTGTGGCTTTCGGATCAAAATACTTTGAACTGGAGTCTTGAGCAGTATGGTCTGGGTAGCCCTCTTTACAGACTCGTGCGATTCCAACGATATGTGGTGGTTTGAAATTGGAATGGTAAAATAAGACGTAATCGTCTTTTTTCATGTCATCTCGCATCATGTTCCTCGCTTGATAATTTCGAACACCGTCCCAGTGCGTCGAACCATCGGCTACAAGTTGCTCAAACGGATAGACATGAGGTTCAGATTTCATCAACCAATAGTTGACCATGACAGTGCCAAGTGGTGGAGACTCTTTGTATTGTTGTTCACCAAGCATCGATGACTTCATCGACAAGTGCTGCATCAAGTACGTCTACATCGAGAACTTTGGCTTGACCAAGACCCAGGCGTTTCGCCATTGAGGTTCGTCCGCCAACAGCGCCCAAACCTGCCTTTTCAAGGGTGACAAAAATGGCAGGCAGTAAAATCAGTGCGCTGGCAGCAGCGACCCAAAGCAGAATGAGGATTACGGTGATAAACGGACGTATAGCTTCGATAGGAATACCGTACGCCGTTACCATTCCAAGACTCGTTACCACCGCAGCCTCAAGCAGAGACATTCCCGTACCGATTGCAGCAGTGCGAATCGCTTGGATACCCCCGCCCAACTCTCGTATACGGTTCGATATGTGAATTGAAAAGTCGACACCCACACCGACAAGAATTGAACCAATCATAACGGTTACGAGAGAAAGATCTACGCCCATTCGCCACATGACCAGCCATTGAAGAGCAACGGTTGCTATAACTGGAGAAGTCGTCCAGATTGAGTATTTGATGTCTTTGAAAACGATGGCCAGAGTGATTAGAGTGAGAATAACTGCAAAACCGAGAGAAGTCCATTGGGATCCGACAATCAACTTGTTGACTTCGATTGTAGTCGGTGCAACACCAGTGAGTTCGGTGGCATAATTGCCCGGCTCAGTCCCGCTGAACGTCTTGGTGTGTTCGTTGATTGTTTCAACATTGGAGGAAGTATCTGCAACTGGTAGGTAAGGCATGTCCACCAAAATCAAACTTCGATCAAAATCCTCACTTATGAAAATTTCACGGGTTTCATCCGTAATAGACGAATAAAATACGTTCAGCAGGAAAACCTCACTCTGCCGTGAAGCAGGCAACCCGTATGCATCCGGTGTAGTGAGTAAATCCCAAAACGATGCATCCTGTGTCACTGAACTATCCAGTAGAATACTTGCAGTATCCTTCACATCTTGTGTCAAGAACGGCAGAGTTTGTACAAATTCGCTGCAACCTACGCACTCCACCGTCGGAGCAATACCGGAGGATTTCATCAAGAAAACGATGGATACAGCGGTTGTATCATCCACGTCATTCATTAAACCCTCTAATGTGTCAATTTGACGTAAATTTTCAGCGGGATCTTGTTGAGAAACTTCGATTGAAGTGTCGCCTGTCAAGTTCGCCTGAACGAGAACCATTCCAAGTTGGCCCGAATTAAATTCCCTGCTGAAGTTGACCATCGATTGGACCGATGGTTCGTCGTACGGCGCCATTTTCAACATGTCAATGTTCTCATTGACATTGGCTTGGCCGTAAGTTGCAGATACCAGAATCAGCAAAAGGAATACGCCAATAACTCCGCGGTTGTACTTGACAGGCACCTCGACTAGCAACTCGAATGGTTTGAGTGGGGGGTGTTTAGGTTTGCGTAAATCAAGAAGCAGTGTCAAATTTGGAACCATAAACATGGTAAGAATGTACACGACAACAATTCCACCGGAAAGGGCGATGCCGACGGTTTGAATCGGAGCCATCGGAGTGAATACAAGCGATACGAAACCAATAATTGTTGTCACAGCAGATAAGAACACGGCTTTTCCAGTTGATGAAAGTGCACCTCGCATCTTTTCTGCCTTCGTACCGTCTTCTTCGGCATAGCGATTGGTGATGTGTAGGCCATACGACACCCCGAGTGCCAGTAAAATCGGACCGACAATAATCACCGTCATCGTCACTTCATAATTTGTCCAGCCAATAATTCCAAGTGTCCAAAATACTGCACACAACGTCGGAAGACCTGCAATTGTGACCACTTTCAGTCCTTGAATTGGACGGAATCCAGTTAGGCCAGCTTGCAAAATATCACAGTGGAATACGAAGAGTCCAAGTGCGACCCACACGACGGCGAGTGGGAAAATATCCCAGAACATGTCGAAGGTTCGCTCTGTAACTGCGTTCGTAATAGGGACTGGACCGGTGAGTGTCATGGTCATGTCCAGAATTTTGAGTTCACCTCTTTCGTATCGCTCCCTTTGATCTGCACTCATTACGCCAGTGTTCCAAACGCACATACCTTCTGCAGAATCTGGACTTCCGTCAGCATTGAACAAGCATGGGCGCTCAAGTGAAGAGATTCGAGTGATGTTTTCATTTGTGCTTCGGATGACTTCCTTGGAAGAGATTTCATCCGATACTGCCACTGCCATGATTGCACGGTCAAGAATATCGTCAGGACCACCATCTTTGCCACCAGCGATATCTCTTGCGAGTTTGTCGAGGCCAGGTGTTGCGTCACCATTCTCCTCATACATCTCACCTATCACAAGGTTAATTGTGGTCTGAGAAGGAATTTCGTAGCCTCCACCAAATTGCTGATCTGTAAGGGCGAGAGCATCGTTAAGTTCGGAAGCAGCATTCGCAGACAGGCAATCATCTTGGCCCAATCCACATCCAAGTTGCCCAAGTTCAGTGATGAACGCTTCTCGAATACGAGGCGCACTTGAGTTTACTTCCTTCAACACTGTGGATAATGACAAAATGTAAATCACCGTATCGTTTTCAGCAACACCATTAACTGTGCATTCAAATGCTGAAATGCATGGATTCAGCTGGTTCTCGATATAACTTATTTCTTGTAGAATACGTTGATCGGTAATGTTACGGCTCGGATCCCCAAGCTCGATGTAGACCACCATCACGTTTGTCGTCCAATCTTCTTCGACTAATTTGAGTAATTTGCCTACATTGCTCCCGTCTGGGAGATAGACCTCAAGGTCGCCGTTGACGTTCAAATCAGTTTCATTTGGATCATCATCGAATTGTGTGAGGTATCGATCATAGAAGCCTGAATGGCTTACGAAGAAAAGTGTCATTAGCAAAAACAGGACGACTGTTGCGAGGGGAAAGCGAGTGATTGCGCCAATTGCTCCATGCTTTTGCCACTCTCGCTTGAGGCGCACAGGGGCATCAAGAACTGCATCAATGGCTTCTTTTGTGTTGAATTCTTTAACTCGTGCAGTAAGGTCGACTGCCCCAGATTGAAGTCGCTTAGAACCAATGGCTCTCATTTCCTTGATACGGGCACTCGCACCCGACTCTGCGGGGTTTTTCGGCGGCTGCTCTTGCGACACTTCGACCCCTCTAACACACGGTGAGTTGAGGGCCTTCAAATGTTTACCGATGAAATGTGCTGTTTGCTCGCAAATTGAGGTAGTTATCTTCTGACTCCATGCGTTGGTTTCAAAGGTGAATCGTCACACCGCTGTTTGGACCCGCATCGTTCATGTGTGTGGGGCCAGGTGAGGCACATGCCATCCCCAGTACTAAACGATAAGCGATGGTCAATCGACCTAGAAAAAAGAATTCAAGAAGCCCACACTGTCGATCAGCAAGTCTATGCACGAAGGTACGCCTTCAAGCCAGACAGCGGTAAGGAACTTTTTGTGATCGATACGCCCCCACCCTACCCATCAGGGACATGGCACATCGGAGCTGTTGCTCAGTATTCGATGATAGATGTGATTGCTCGCTCCCAACGTTTGCTTGGTAAGGAAGTCTTTTTCCCGTGGGGCGTGGACAGAAACGGAATTAACATTGAATTCACCGTTGAAAAAAATACCAAGCGTAAGATGAAGACCTACGACCGTGCAGAATTCATCGACATGTGCCGAGAGACCATCGAAACATTCACTCAAGCCATGAGAAAGACTGCCAAACGTGTAGGTCTTTCATGCGATTACGAGCGTGAATACCTGACTGACTCACCAGAGTACAGAACTGTAACACAATCAATTTTCATTGAATTGTTCAAGAACGGAGCGATTATTGAAGATCTTCGCCCGAACATCTACGATCCTGTCGAAGGAACAACGATTGCTGATGCAGAAGTGGAGCGACTCTCACGTAAAACTCGTCTAGTCGACATCAAGTGGACATGCGATGATGGCACTGAAATAGTGATCTCAACTACTCGTCCAGAATTGATTTGCGCTTGTGGCGTTGTTGCAGTTCACCCCGAGGACGAACGTTACACTCATCTTGTGGGCAAAACAATTCAACTCCCTATGCCCGTAGATGGCCGTTCAACTTCCGTACAAATAATGACCCACAATTCAGTCAAATCCGATTTTGGCTCCGGCGTATTGATGGTTTGTTCCTTTGGTGACCAAAATGACGTTGCTGTATTCCGAGAACTTGGCCTCACTCCATTCCAAGCTATTGACTTGGATGGAAAGTTGACTGATATCGCAGGTCCATTTGCTGGAATGAAAGTAATCGATGCACGAAATGCTGCCATCGACTATCTTGAAGAACAAGGAAAACTCGTGAATGTCGTTGAGCGAGAACAAGAGATTCCAGTCTCTGAACGCGGGAAAAACCCTGTTGAGATTATTCTCCTCAAAGAGTGGTATGTCCGACAAACCCATGCACAAGACCGCATTCGTGAACACTTGGAGGATATTGAATTCCACCCACCTCGAAACAAGCAGTTTCTCTTAGATTGGATGGACAACATCAGTATCGACTGGCCGATATCACGCCGGCGTTGGTATCACACCGAGATTCCAATTTGGTACAGCGAAAATGGTGAGAAAATCATTGTCCCACCGAGTGGTACTTACGTCCAACCATGGCGTGAAGGGCCACCACAAGACAGTCAAGTTCTCGATCGCACAACACGGGAACTCCTTGGGACATTTGCTGACATGGAAAGTGAACTCGGAAAACTTGTTGGTGAAGAAAAAGTGTTCGACACTTGGATGGATTCGTCAAACTCGAACTTGTTCGTGAGTGGCTATCTTAACCACCCTGAAGTGTTTGAAAAGGCATTCCCTACTGCATTGAGGCCACAGGGCAAGGAAATTGTTCGGACATGGCTTTACTACACGCTCCTCAAATCAAACTTGTTACTTGACAAACCTGGATTCAAACATGTTTGGATTGATGGACTTGGAATGGATCCTTGGGGTCGTAAAATGAGTAAATCTCTCGGCAATGGTATCGATGCAGATTCCGTACTCGAATGTGGGGCAGGCGGCCGAACTGGCTCATGGAAAGTGAAAGGACCTGACAAGACAGTAAGCCTTCGTGCCAACAAGATTGGTAGTGAATGTTTCCGTCTCTGGAAAGCATGTGATGCTCAAGTCGGCGATGATTTCCACATCAACCCCGAAGAAATTGAAAAGAAATACTTTGGCGTCCTTACCAAGTTGTTTAACGTCGCCCGCTTTGCGTCACAGTTTGAAATTCCTGAAGACCTCGATACGAACCCTGGAAACCTTGCGGTAGAAGACCAGTGGATTTTGGCGGAGTTTGATTCTACAATGAACACGGTTCGACAGTCGTGGGAAAAACTCGATATTTACACTGCCACACAAGCTCTGAAGACATTTGGAACCGGCGTCTTACCCAGCCACTACCTTGAGATGGTGAAGTCAAGATTGTACGATGATGATAAGTCTGCAGCCTGGACATTGCACCGAATCGTTCGTGACTTTATGTCTGCATTCACACCAGTTTGTCCTTTTTTCACACACCACATTTCAGAGACATTGTACAACCGCTCCGCCGTCGATATCGATGCATTTCCTGAAACTGCTGATGCATCTGTTGCACTTGGAACAGAAGCGGGGGATCATCTTCGCAACCTCTCAAATCTACTCCAGACATTCAATGGTGACACATGGGGCACAAAGAAAGAGCAGGGGATTTCACTGAATCAACCGATTTCAGGTCTTGTGATACCAGAAGAACTCTCTGAATTCACAGCGATTCTTACACGCATGCATCATTTGGAATGATTATTCCTCTTCCCATTTGAGGATGGCTTGACGAGTCGGTGGCATATCGAGTTGCCCGAGTCGGAAACCAACCAATCGTAAGCCTCTGTTATGCTGCACATTTGTCGCAAAAAGATTCTCTGCTAGTCGCAAGAACACCTCAGGTTCATCCATCGCCACTGGGATTGAACGTCCGTGAGTATGTGTCTCAAAACCAGTATAACGTATCTTGACTTCCGCCAAACGCCCAGACACACCCATTTCACGAGAACGAGCCAATACACCTTGAGTGAGTGCGCGCAGAACATCAAGCACTGCTTCATGATCGGTTTGATCAGAAGAAAAAGTACGCTCCTTGCCGACTGATTTCCTACTGCGCAATGGACTCACTTCGGAACTGGTCGTGCCATCAACGACACGCGTGAGCCAAGAGGCAAAGCGTTCACCGGCCATTCTCCCCAGAGCAAGTTCACCGAACACATAGGCTTCATCGACGGTAACCAATCCCCACTCTGCTAATTGAGTTGCTCTTTTCGGTCCAATACCTGGTACTTCTCGCAGTGAACGACCTTCAAAAAAATCACCAATTTCGTCTGGAAGTATTCGAAAAATGCCCTTAGGTTTGTTGACCTCACTGGACATTTTCGCTAAAATCCTTGTCGGAGCGATGCCAAAAGAAGCCGTCAGACCAACTTTCTCTTCAATGGAGTTTTGAAGTGTTCGACAGAGAGCGAAAGCGGCATCCCAGTCACCATCAACTGCTCTGGTCACGTCCAAATACGCCTCATCAATGCTTGCCTTTTCAAAGAATTCTGCAGGTTCCTGCAAAATCGCCATCACACGTCGTGATGCACGGCTGTACAAACCTCGGCTTCCACGGATATAGTGTCCAGGTCCAAAGGGGTGACCCGGACATCGACGCCAAGCCTCGCTAATGGGCATGGCAGAATGAATGCCAAAAGCTCGTGCAGCATAATTACATGTTGACACAATCCCTCGACCACGACCTGCTTGCGGATCGGAGCCAATAATCAGAGGCTTATCTGGGTCAAGTGAATGATGCAGTATCTCTACAGCAGCAAAAAAAGCATCGAGATCACAGTGAACCAATATCCTCTCGCGAGGCTCAGTGACCGTATCACTCGTCGGCATCTGCTCACCTGACACACCCAGAGAACGTTGCCCACAGTGCTTGAAGTTGATGTATTCCTCACAGAACAATACCTCGAGAGTAGGGCTTAAGAATACTAATTTTTCTTTTGGACGGAATTCGACTGGAAGTTCTTCAAGCGGTTGTGTGAAGGGATTTCTGGACTGTTGATGTTGTCGGTATGAGAGACGCATGCCGTGGATTTAGCGCGTAAGGACATCGAAGTTTCACATGACCCACACGCCTCTAGCGGGTGAAAGTATTACTTGAGTAAATGTGAATTGACGGTCGTGTCTGCAACCTTTCCATTCAGCACATCCATGATTGCCAATCCAATATCCTTGCCAACACGTGCTTGGGCTTCGAGTGTGGCTGCACCAATGTGAGGTGTTCCGTGGAAGTTTGGGTGTTGAATCAATTCATTCCCCTTCGAAACGGGTTCCTGTTCGAAGACATCGAGAGCAGCAGAGGAAATTTGTCCTGTTTTCAAAGATGCGAGTAATGCCGTCTCATCGATAATCCCTCCACGAGCACAATTGACAATGTGGTTGCCACAGGGGATCCCATCGCGTGACTTCCCAGGCATCAAAGCCATACGCTCTGCATTCACGAGGTGATGAGTTTCATCGGTGAAGTTGCAGTGAATCGAAATGTGAGTGCAATTCTGAAACAAGGTGTCGACGCTCCTGTGCAAGGTGGTGTTTTGGGCCTTAGCAACCTTGGAAGGCAGGTATGGGTCGTACGTGTGTACTTCCATCCCAAGCATTTGGGCCACTGAACCTACGCCTTGGGCAATACGCCCGAAGCCAATCAAACCCAGATCTTTTCCAAAGAGTTCTGTACCCTTCATGGCCTTCTTCTCCCACTTATCTTGACGCATGCTTCTGTCAGCACGAGGAATGTGACGCAGAGAAGACAGCAAGTGTCCAATGGTAAGTTCAATCACCGACTGAGTTGAAGCCCGAGGCGCGTTGACCACGGGGATGTTCAATTCAGCAGCGGCGACAATATCGATGTTATCAACGCCAACCCCTGCACGCCCAATGACTTTCAAACGTGAGCCTGATTGAACGAGCACTTCCCGAGGCAGTTTCGTAGCACTACGCACAATAATTGCGTCAAAATCATTGAGTGCACCCGTTAGTAAATCATCGTGCTCGATGAACTGAAGGACGACTTCATGACCTGCCTTCTCAAGCAGTGCCACTGCATCTTGAGCCATACCGTCGGTCACCGCAATTCTTGCCATGGTCGTGGTAATCTGAGTAAGGGACATCAATCTATGCCTCGGACAACATCCGAACCCTATGATTGAAGCACTCGTAGCGTTTGGCCGAAATGAGTACGATGGCAACCATTGACACCAACGAACTAATTTGGGCGGCTGGGCTGCTGTCCATCCCCCTGTTGATGGCACTGCCAATGCGAATCGGTTGGCGGTTCTTCATCGGTGTTGGGCATGAGGCTTCGCAGTACAGAAACACAGTATTGCAGATTATTGATGCGGGGCGACAAGTCGCTCCGTTTCGGGCAACGCTTGATGACATAGCTCGAAGCCTCCATATTCGGCCCAACCACCAACGTTTGATAGAAGCAGATTTGTTCCATCCACTCACAGTTTCACACTTTTTACTGCTCCCAGCGATACTCATTTTCCCATTGGCAGCCATAATGGCGTTGCCAGTCATTCTCATAGGACTCCCAGTGTTACTGATCATTGAATATGTATTCATACGAAAAGAAGTACTCGTCAAAGGCCTCAAGGCAATCGAACGGATGATGCATTGGCAAATCATCCATATTCCGAAACCGCACAGAGGCTTATCTGAAGATAAGGCCAAAATGAACGAGTTTTCTCAACACGTCATTCACTTCAATCACGTTCCGCAGGGAGCATTCCTCGGATTGTTCGCATGGTTGATTGTCCACTGGACATTCAATATTGGTTCGTGGAGCATCGAAATCTTGTTTTCGTCGCTTCTGTACATCGTTTTGCTTGGGGCGCTTGGAGTGCTCAATGCAGCTTTTGAATCCGACCTCGTCTTTGTTGACCCATCAAAGGGCCGACTCGTACCGGTAGACCAGTGGCTCGAAAGTATTCTCAAGCCCTTGGTGGGAATCGGTCTTCTGTTCCTCATCGGTCGAAACTTACTGGACGAAGCAAGAGACGGTAACGCAGTACTCTTCGCAGTCACGGTACTAGGGCTCCTGTATGGGGCAGCCGTTGTTGGAATCGCTTTCCGATGGGGGTACTCAATTTGGCGCGGATCTCGAGTACGAGATGAATTCGGAAATCAAGTCATCCAAACGCTCAACCCACTGTCGTACGACTTGACCCGTTCAAAAGGTCGAATCGAATTCCATGTACGAATGGTGATGAAAGAGCGATTAAGTGGATTAAGCGTTGCACCTATTGAACAACTAAGTTTTGCAGACCTGCAGGAACTGCCATCCAGTGAACATCGAGGGAAAATCCCAGAAAACCCTCTATGATTCGTGTTCAATGACCGCATCGATGATGTCTTCACCGTCTCGGTTTGGGTTCATATTGTAGAGTGTGTATCCAGCACCTAGGCCGCACAAGAGGAAAAGTAATCCAATGAATGCTGCGAATCCAGAATGTTCAGCGAGGACACTCCCTAAATCGGAAAAGAAGCCATCGGAATCGTCAGATAACGTTTCCTTTGGAAGAATTTCTTCCATCAGAGCCGATTGGTTGTATGCCACACGGGTGAAAGTAAGTTGGCCCTTGTAGGATTCATCCCATGCATCAGATGGAGTTGTTGGGTCAAGGTCCGAATAAAAGTCTGGACGCTGAGGTATCGTAATGTCAACTGGCGTCGAAAGGTCAAGCGTTAGGGCCACATCGACCGTGTAAGGGATACTGGCCTCAAAGAATTCGGGGTCCTCAAACAAGCCAAGGAATGCTGCTGCTTGGCCGGTGATGTCGAAGTGTGCCCAAGTATTCCAGTGCTCCGGGCCGACGTCGAGGTCGTAAATCCAGGTATCTGCAACACGGGTTCCTGCGCCCTGAGCATCGTTCGAGCCGTCTTCAGCAAGATCGATTTCCATTTGAAGACTGCCAACCTGAGCCGTTTCAATATCGACTTCGGTTGGGGTGAAATACGCGAGCAAATTGTTGGTACCGTTTGGAATCCAAACATAATGGGAATCTTCGGTATAATATACAGCCCCACTTGCCCCGTTGTTGAAGTGATTCCAGTCGCCCTTCCAAGCGTGACGCACACGGTCGGTATCGACTGGGATCGTCTCAACTGTCATGAGCGAGGTGTAGATGTCGTAAGCGTCCCAAACGGTGTATTCGGGATGGTCCACGATACCGTCGTTGTTCTGGTCACGCATCAGTTGGAGTGTGCGAGCAAGCGCAACAGCCTTGTCGGTATTGGTAAGGCCGTGGCCGACACGCCAATCGTGACAACGACCAGTCGCACTCAGATAACAATCCGTTGGGATATCGTTGCATGCGTCATCATCGTTACCGGCTTCACAAGAGTTTGCCATGCCATCGTATCGAGCGGTCAATTCGAGGATGAGTTCGAGTTCATGAACTCGCGAATAGTTTGCTGAATCCCAGTCATCGAACTGACCGTATGCTGCTGAACCGTCGCCACCGACCAAGGAGTTACCCTCGTCGTGGTCGTCACGGTGGTAGTCTGCAACGCCCAAAGACGGTGCGGCATCGAGCAACAGACCTGCAATGCCGCCAACGTGAGGCGTAGCCATGCTGGTACCGGATATGGACATATAGTACAAATCGCCCTGTAATTTGGTTGATGCATCGATTGCTGTTCCACGAGGTGCAGTGGCCCAAATATCTCGACCGGGTGCGCCTACATCTGGCCAAGTGTGCATTTGATTCATACAGCCACGTGAGGAAAAGGAGGTCACAGCAGAACCATCGTGTGTTAGGGCTGCGACGGAAATGGCGGATGGGGTATTCGCATAGACATTGGTCTTCAGGCCGCCAGCACACTCACCGCCGTTACCACCAGAATTTGAGGCTGCGAAGATAACGGCAACACCGTGGTCATACGTGAGCATATCGGTCAATTGTGCTACAGCGCCGTTTGGGTCATAATCGCCATCCGTACCCCAAGAATTGGAAACGACGCGAATGTGGTATTCATTTTGCCCGGGAATAGAGTGTTGATAGGTCCATTCAAGTCCTTGCTCTGCTGCGAAAATCGAAGCGCCATCTCCAGTTCCAAGAGCGACCAGTTGCCCACCTTTGGCAACACCAGCTCGGCGGCCTGCAGAAGCATCTCCGTTCCCTGCAATTGTCCCACCGACGTGAGTTCCGTGACCTGAAGATGTATCGGAGTTGCGGGTTTCAGTCCAGACGCCGTCCCATTTGGCAGAATAGAGCGTCTTTTCACCAGACCATGGTTGAAGATAGTCATAATCGGGATGACCGGCGTCAACTCCAGTATCCAAGTCGACGATTGCAGTTCCATCTCCGTCCCATTCAGTGAACGCAAGGTCGGTATCATACGCAACGGTTCCATCGGTATTGATAATTGCTCGATGCCATGAAGTTGTAGCGTTGACGACATGAGTCGTTTCATGCATCAAAATTCCAAGTTCATCTGTTGGGTCACCGCCAAACTCTGTTGGCAGGTAGAAAAATTCCAGTTCTCTGTTCAACTCAAGGTATTCAACTCGTTCCCATTGGCTAATCGAACGTATTTGAGAGGCAGATGCTTCAATCAGTCCGCCATCGATGAGGGGAGCGTCACCAAGAATTTCTGCACCAAACTCAGTTAAATCGTTACGGTCTGAAGAGTCAACTGGTGAATTGAGTTGGAAAATCACTGACAATGTTTCGTCATCGGACACAATGCTGAGTTCATGTTCAAGTGAAGCATCCATACGCTCAAAATCTCCCAATGGATTGAGGCTGTCTGCTAAAGGTGCAGCAGATACGCCAATCAAAAGCAGTTGAAGTGTACAGACGACCAAGAGGCTGCGAGCCGACCGGATGTGCATGGTGTGGGGCATGAACGCCTCTACTAATGCCTTCGCATGCAATGCGTCTAATTCATCCAAGGGATTTCTTCTGGTATTTCTGCAAAAAGATTTGCGGGGAGCGCTGATTTAATTTTTGAAACCGAGCCAAGTCCTGCCGTGACCTTTTCTTGCCAAGCCGAATACTCTTCAAAGGAATTCATGTTGAGAACGGGATTGTGTTCACGGTTCCAATCCAACGATTTCATCTCAGTGCCGGGTGGTTCGTGTCCGGTGCATACGAGAAGATTGCCGTCGAGTGAGTCGAGGCGTTTGAGAGAGAGCCAATGAGCATGAACTCGACCACTCGGCAAATCATCACGACCGGCACCACCCTCGCCGGTGAAAAGGAAATCACCGGTCAAGAGATGAGTTGGTGATTCAATCAGAACATGGTCGTTGGTATGCCCTGGAACGTGATGAACCTTGAGTGGTAACGAACCAACCATGAGGACGTCTTCTTCGTTGAGATAGTGAGATACTCCAAGACAGGGTGTATCCTTCCACATTGCGTATTCGCACCCAGTTGATTCACGCAGTGAATAACAAGCAGTAATGTGGTCTGCATGAGTATGAGTAGCAATGGCATACTTGAGCACTACCCCCTTCGATTCAATCACAGAAAGGTATTCATCCATGAAGTCGTAGACTGGGTCAATGATTGCGGCGCTCTTTGAAGTCGAGTCAACCAAGAGGTATGTCTGAGCCCAGCCAGTTTTGTTCAATTGCTCGAAGTGCATGTTTGAGCGACAGACAGGTCGTACTTGAAGAATACCCAACCCGTTCAACCCGCCATACGAGCATTCATGAAAGATGACAAGAACCCACACTCATGCATCCTGTCGAAGCTGTTCACTTGGAACACGACGGCAAGGTGCTCTTGGTCAATGAAAAAGGTGAAGGCCCCCAGAAACCTGTTCCTGGAAGAAGAGAAATCTCCGAACAACTACGCTTGCCTACACGAACTGAGATTGATTCGATGGGCATCGAGTGGAAGCAATTGCGTGAGACACGTGTGGTTTTCGGCACCATGGTCTACAGAGTAATCAAGGGGTATCCGAAAATTGATTGGCCAAAAAACTGGGCATGGAAAGACGAAATGATTGCTGATAATGCAGTCCATCCAGTTGCAAGGGAAGCAATCTATAGGTCAATTCATCGATTGGTATCGAAAGTTATGATTTGCAACGATGCAGGAGAAGTATTGCTCGGCAAAGTAGAACGAGGGCATTTTCGGGGATTCTGGACACTACCAGGGGGCTACATGGACCACGATGAGCATCCAAGTACAGGTTGTGTTCGGGAAACATTAGAGGAAATTGGACTTGAGATTACTCTTGAATCACACGAACCAGTCGTAACTCAGAAGATTTTCACAGATGATGGCATCTCGTTTGTTTCGTTCACGTACCGTTCAACATGGAATGGAGACCTGTCACAACTCAAGTTACAGACTGAGGAGATTGCAGAAGTCAAGTGGTTTTCAAAAGATGAAGCATACCAAGTCGCAGTTTCATATTTTGATATCGAGGCCTTGAAGACGCTCTAGTCAAAGGCCAACTTCACTTCGCGCAGCGGAAAGGGCTTCGTCAAGACCTTCAGGGTACGAACCGCCACCTTGAGCAAGTGTAGGTCGACCTCCACCACCGCCCTTGATGTGGGGGGCAATGGTTCTCAGGAGCGCAACCGCATCATATCGTTCACTAGCAACAGTACTTTCAGTGACGGCAATCATCAACTTCCCACCGCCTTCCCGTGAACCGAGAACTGCCAGTGTGGGTTGATTGCCATCAAGTGTCAATTCCTTGAGCATCTTCGTCATCTTCTTCAAATCACCAGACACTTCCATGATTACAATCCGAACCCCATCGATTTCCGAGGAATCAGAGCCGCCTCCGGCGGTACGAAGTCGCACGATTTCAGCTTCAAGCTGTTCGATCGTCTTGCGCTGCTCTTTCCATTCGGCATAGAAACGTTCGGTGGTTTTAGGAAGGTCGTGTGTTGGAATGCCATATACATCGCTTGCCTTACGAAGAAGTTCGTCCTGTTTTCGAGCATAATTGAGCGCTGCCTGACCGGCAACAATGTGCAAGCGTTCTACGCCGTCTTGAACCGCTGCTGAACGAACAATCCGAATCGAGCCAATTTGACCTGGTTCGTCGTGATGCGTGCCACCGCATGCTTGGATGTCGTGATCTGCGATGCGCAGAATTCGTATCGAGTTCCCCTTCGGAGCACCGCCCTGATACAAATCAAAACCGTACTTTTTATCAGCGTCTTTTCGGTTCAATTCGGTTTTCTCTGTACGTTGAACTTGGCCGAGTACTTCGTTTGCAATCGATTCAATAGCATCTAAATCGGTACGAGTCAAACGGTTGAAGTGGGTGATGTCCAAACGTCCAGATTCAACCGACTTGTTCGCACCTGCTTGGTAAATGTGTGGACCAAGAACACGGCGGGCAGCCCCACCTACAATGTGGACAGCAGTGTGATGGTCCATGAGTTGTTTTCTACGATTCCAGTCAATGCTTCCGTGCACAAGATCACCGGTCTCAAAAGTACCGCAGACCAAATGAAGAATGTGACCGCCCACTTTGCGTGTGTCGAGTACATCCAAATGTTTTGAATCAGTCGAAAGAAGACCATAGTCGCCTTCTTGGCCTCCCCCCTCGGGGTAAAAACATGACTTGTCGAGAATTACTGCGTGAGTTACACCTTCAGGTACATCTTCACCAACGAGTGGGAGAACGGCAAGAACGCTGGCATCAAATTCACGTTGTTGGACATCTTCGTAATACAAGGCAACAGTCGTGGGCAACTGAGGAGATGTTTCGACAAGCGGTTTCTGTTCAACTGCTTGAGCAGCCTGTTTCGCAATCAGTGCATGCCGTTCAGCCATTTCAGCAGCGAAACCAGTACGGATTTGAAGATTCGTCCATCCAGCATTTTGGCCCAGTGCTACTACCATGTCTGGTGCTAAGCCATGTGAATCGTTGAGATGGAACAATGTTTCATCGGGTACAGTATCTGCATCTTTCGCTAGGCCTTTCAATTGCGTAACAATGACATTGCCGCCCTTACGAATCATTTCACCGTAGCGCTCTTCTTCAAGTTCGAGAATGCCGAGCAGTCCATCGTGTGTCTGCTTCATCGATTGGCCATCAAGATTGACAGCGATATGATGTTGAGCCAACTCTGCGAGTGGGACTTGAATACCGAGGTCATCTCGAAGTCGCAATGTCCTACGAGCGAGCATACGAGCCAAGTAACCGGCTTTGGAGTTTGATGGTACCAAACCGTCTCCAAGCATGTGGGACAATGCATGCAGATGGTCTGGGATCGCATAGATTTTGGCAAGTGGTTCAGTGATTGCAGTGAATTGTTCCGAGGTTACAGAAATACCACGCTCGGTGAGCCTGCGCAAGAAAATCGATCGAAGTTCAACAGCATCGACACCTGGTTCGATGTTCATGATCCCGTTCAAGCGGCTCATCTCACCGAGCAAGGCATCCAAGTTGAGTTCGGGCCATTGTGAACTGATGGTCGAGAATCCGGATAACTCTTTGAGCCAAGCCACGGTCTCAGGATAAATCGCCTCGTAAATTGTGGGCGTACCAGCAGCTGCCCAACAGAATCGCTCAAGACCGTACCCAGTATCGATAATTTGCAATGGCATCTCACGGTAACGGTCTCCCTTGAGTTCAATATCACCGTCGGGATGTTCTTCCATATTCATGAAAACCAATGTCGCCAATTCGAGTCCGCCGACGATAACTTCGACTGCTGCACCGGCATTTCCACCACCGCACCATGGATTTTCGACGTAGGTGATTTCACCAGCAGGAATGCCGAATGTGGACGTCATCAAATCGTGGCAGTACTGAACACATTCCTCCATCCAATAGTACAATTTGCCGTCGTTCGGGCGGTTAAAGGCGTGATGAGCCATCATTTCAAAAGTCGTGAGGTGACGCCCTGAGCGACCCACTGCATCGACATCAGTGAGTCGAATACACGGCTGAGAAATCGTCAATGGATTTGCAGGCGGTTCAACATCACCAGACGTAACGTGCGGCTGGAAATCCGCAATTGAAGCGATGGTAAGATGAATGTCATCCCTCCACCTTGCTAAGACAGGGTATGGTTCGATTCGGGTGTGCTCAACCTGCTCAAAAAAAGTCAGAAAAGCCTCACGCATGGCATCCTTCAACGCCTTACCGCGCATTGCAAAGCCCTGAATAAGCGGTTTACCGATGAATGTGTATTCATCTTCGGAAGTGTCGCCGCAGGTATCCCGAGTTGCATCAGTCGACCAAAACCAGAGGTCGGTTATTCGGCACTGTTTACGGACATAACCCTCCCTATGGAACACGGCCAAATCAATCGGTGGCAATCCCATACAACACATCTCCCCAAGGGAACAAACCTCCGACCGAGCAATACACCTTGAAACCTATGGGTCAAATCCCCGTGAAAGAAAGAACAATACTCAAAGGTGAACATCTCAACCCGTATTCATGTCCGAAGATTGGCGTCAGCATCTCACCTCACTGGGTGACGGTACGATGCGAATCAAAGCCCATGGCAAAATGAAGGTCGATGCACGGCTGGTTACGGATGAACACCATCTGAAATTACACGCTGATGACCGAGGCCCAGAACAACTCATCAATGCCGCAAGTTTACCCGGAATTGTTGGCGAAGCATGGGGCATGGCTGACTGGCATTTTGGTTACGGGTTGCCGATAGGTGGAGTCGTGGCGACCGATACTGAATACGGAGACATGGGTGGAGCAATCTCGCCCGGTGGGGTTGGTTTCGACATCAACTGTGGAGTACGAATGCTAGCGTTGGACGCGACTGCCCAAGATATTCCAAACCTGAAGAAACTTGCTGGAAGAATCGCAGGCAGAGTACCGGCCGGAGCATCTGGAAAAGGTGGACTCAAGATCACAATGAACGAACTCGACCAACTCATCCATGGGGGCGCCCCTGCTGCAGCGGAATTGGGGTTTGGATTTGATGAGGATATTCGGCACCTTGAATCCGGTGGACAACTCGAAACCCTAGATGCTGAACTTTCAACACGAGCCAAAGAACGTGGTCTGCGTGCTCTAGGAACTCTCGGTAGTGGAAACCATTTTCTTGAACTGCAAACCGTTGGCAAAACCGTTGATTCGGCTACTGCTGAAGAATGGGGTTTGTACGATGGCCAACTGGTTGCAATGATTCACTCCGGGTCTCGTGGTCTTGGACATCAAGTCTGCAGCGACCATGTACGGCTCCTCGAACGCCGCTACCGCCAGCATGAACAAGGTTGGTTCAATGAGGAATGGGGATATGAGATTGCTGACAGACAACTCGCCGCAGCACCCTTTCATTCAAAAGAAGGGAAATCCTACTTTGATGCCATGAATGCTGCAGCGAACTTTGCATTCGCCAATAGAAGTGCACTCGCCCACCGACTGAGAGAAGTTCTCAAACTGGAACTTGGCGTTGATGGCGAGGCACGAACTCTCTATGATGTTGCTCACAACATAGCGAAAGTTGAAGTTCATGAAATCGACGGGAAACCGTGTACTTGCTGTGTCCATCGCAAAGGAGCGACACGTGCATTTAGCGGCGATAGCCCAGAAATCGGAAAACACCACCGCCAAAGTGGGCAGCCAGTATTGATTCCGGGTGATATGGGGACTGGTTCGTGGGTAATGGCAGGCCCCAAAAGTGGGCAAAACATGGCGTTTGGCTCGTCATGCCACGGCGCTGGAAGAGCACTATCTCGCACAAAAGCAAAAAAGACAATCGATGGAAAAGCGCTGAAGCATGAACTCGAAGGACGCGGAATACGTGTTCACGCATCGACCCCAAATGTCCTTTCTGAAGAAGCACCTGAGGCTTACAAGAATGTTGATGACGTCATCGAACTGACACAAAAAGCTGGCTTGGCACGGCCGGTCGTACGGCTTAATCCGTTAGCAGTTATCAAAGGATAATCACATGCAGTAATTGTGCGCCGGTTGACCAGGAATGGTCGGTGCAGCACCGCTGTGAACTCCATCGGGTTCTTCGCAAATGACACTCAACAAAGTGTTCACAAGGTCTTTCAATTCATCAACTTGGTTTTGAAGATCACGAACTCGTTGCCGCATCTCCGTTTTTGTTTCTAGCTCTCGCTCCATAATATCCCATCCAGAAAAGTTGCCTTCTCCAATTACCGATTTATCAAAATCACCTTATAGCCTTTGAGGAATTGGCAATCTTAAAAGGTACATTTATTCGACAATAACTAGACGCGAAGCGGTTATATTCCACTGGTTGGTCGCCGTCTTTACTGCCACCGTGGCTTAGCGGTATAGCACCTCATTGGTAATGAGGAGGTCGCGAGTTCAATTCTCGCCGGTGGCTCTTCAATACCATCCTATCTTTGAGTTACAAAGATTGCAAGTACGACACGCTGAGAAGCGGATTTCAAAGCATATGCAATACGATCTAAGGAGTACGAAAAGGCGCCGAGAGAGAGATTTGAACTCTCGTGCCACAAGGACACGCGATTTCCAGTCGCGCGCAATACCAGGCTATGCGATCTCGGCTTGTAACCCGCCCACCTACCATTGGCGTTTAATGCTCACCCTTCGCAACTTTAGTTTTGAGGGAAGTAAAGCGAAAGGACTCAAAGGTGGAGCGGCTACGGTGGAACATGGGCGAAGAGGTCGCACTTCTGGATGAAGCGGATGAAGTCCATGATGTTCTCCCGTTTCGATTGGATGACATCAGCCCAATCATTGCTTTTTCGGGAATCCACCCCATGGCAGAGCCAATTGACAAGATACAATCTGAAATTCGATTTCAGACAAAATTGGCAATAAGGGAATGGAACAGTGAGTACTGGATTACGCTCGCTCTTGGCTTAGCCGGGTTCTTGTTAGGTGCAATATCTCCAGAACTGCTGTCAGGGGGAGATCCACTCCAGACCGGCTATGATGGGCTGACCTCAGTTGTTGGAGTCGCATTCTTTCAAATGCTTCTCTCGTTGATTTGCTGGGGTATTTTCGCAATGCAAGTTTGGCGACTCTTTCCAATCATGCGCATTCACGCAATCTCACTGCTGGTGTTTTGGAATATCACCATGTTTTCACAAATCCTGTTTCATGAAAAACACATTGACTTCCCGTCCGGCGCCGTACTTGGAGACATGATGCTTGGAACCCTCGCTATACTTGTCGTTCTTTTCTTCATTTACAATTTTGCGAAAGCGGTCGTTGAGACAAGAGATCTGCATGTCGAGGAATTTCACGTTCACGAAGATGTACGGCTTATGGAAATCGAAATGGCAGAACATTCACTTCGAGGGTGGGGTTTCATGCTCGGTGCATGGTTCATCATGATTCTCATCTCATCCTGGGCCGGAGTTCACTTTATTTCAGAAAGAGGAGGAGAACGAATCGGTTCTCTATCAGTTCACCTTCTCACTGGAATTTTATCTCTACCTATGTACATGGGGATTGTCTGGTATCCACAGCGAATGCTTGGGACCGGGACGCAAGTAACGACAAACGCTGCTATCAAAGCACAAAAGGAAATGACTGGTGTACTCGTTGCAGATGTTCAGCAGGAATCACAATGCCCTGAATGTGAAGCGCCTGTATCGATTTACAGAAATGAAAAAGGTGCGGTTGTGATCCCTTGCCCAACTGCTGGATGTTCAAAATCAAATGCTGTGGGTACAAAGTGTACATCATGCTCAACAGCCACACCAACACGGTACGACTGTCCTGCGTGTGGAATGAATGCACCGGCACTTGACTTTTTGAAAGATGTGGAGGCTTGGTAATGAATCTAAAGAAAATTCGAACGCAATTTCCGACGCTACGACAAGAATCAGCGCCGGCATATCTCGACAACGCATGCGTCACACTGAAACCGGATTGTGTCGTTGAAGCAATCAATGACTATTACACCAAAACCCCAGGTTGCGGTGGAAGATCAGTACATCGTTATGGAACAACGGTTTCAAGGGCAACAAGCGACGCAAGAATCAAACTGCAAAAATTCTTGAACGCTGAATCAGCCAATGAAGTCGTGTTCACGAGAAACGCCACACATTCACTCAACCAGGTAGCTCATGGAATGAAATGGGAGGCCGGCGATGTCGTGCTTACTACCGATAGAGAACACAACTCAAACCTTGTACCGTGGTTGCAACTTGAAAAAGAACAAGGTATTGACCATCGTGTGGTTGCTTCACATGCAGACAATACGTTTGACATTGAGGCATTTGAAAAGGCATGTTCAGATGCAGGAGAACGACTCAAGATGGTTTCGATGAGCCAAGTTGGCAATTTGGATGGTGTACAAATACCAATCAAAGAGATAGCCCGAATAGCACACGACCATGGAGCATTGGTCTGTGTTGACGGAGCACAGTCAACTCCACACATGAAGGTCGATGTTCAGGAATTAGATGTCGATTTCATGGCTTTCTCCGTCCACAAAATGTGTGGACCATCTGGGATGGGTGGACTATGGGGTCGCTACGACCTTCTTGAGAATCTTCGAACGATTCAATCCGGCGGCCAAACCGTTTCATCATCAACATATGACTCCATTGACTGGGCTCAGCCACCAGCTCGCTTTGAGGGAGGGCTCGGCAACTTCTCCGGAATCATGGCGACTGGCGCAGCAATCGATTTCCTATCCCAATACAACATGAACGACATACATGCGCACGAGATTAAACTCAACAGAATAATGACGGACGGTATCAAAGATTTGCCAGGCGTCGAAATCATTGGCCCAAGAGATCCGAAGTACCGCGGCGGAATATGTTCAATTTTACTTGAGGAACTACCTGCACACGATATTGCGATTCTACTCGATGAAGCAGCAGGGGTGATGGTGCGCAGCGGCCAACATTGCGTTCACTCATGGTTTAATGCAAGAGGACACTCAAACGGCTCACTAAGAGCCTCTGCCTACATGTACAATACCGAAGAAGAGGCGAACTTATTTGCCGAGACTTTTTCAGAGGCCGTACATGCATTCACCGCAAAGTGAGGTGTGAGGATGGATAACTCGGAGCAAGGAGACGACATCCAACTGATGGAAACGAGCGATTTTCCATCACAGATTTCAAACGACATGACGGAAGAAAATCTGGCATCCGTTCAGAAGTTTGTTGCAGTTTGCGTTACTGTCCTGATGATTTGCTCAATGATTTACATTGGCACCATCCTCTTCGGCGGAGATGGGTTTGTCACATACCGCCCGGGTGACCAAGCACTTGAGTCCCAAGAAATATATTCTGACCTCATTGATTTTGGTGGGATTAAACTGAACGGAAATGGAGTCACAGTCTGCATTGTAGATTCAGGCATCATGCCGGAACACGTGGATATCGAAGATGCAGAAATTGTTATGTGGAAAGATTTTGTTCAAAACCGAGCGAAGCCATACGATGACCACGGTCACGGGACAAGTATGGCTGGTATTCTCATTGCCGATGGTTGGATGAAAGGAATTGCACCTAAGGTCAACCTCTTGGTAGCAAAGGCCCTCTCTGAAGATGGCACTGGTGACGATGGAGTCGTAGCAGAGGCCATTGATTGGTGTGTTAACAACGGTGCCGACATCATCTCACTCTCGCTCGGCGGCGCACCAGATATTTTGCCCCTCAACATCGGCTCCGGTAGAGGTTCAGACGATGCATCGGCGGATGCAATCGACCAAGGTGTTTTCGTAATCGCTGCTGCAGGAAACGACGGCGGTGACGAAGACGACGGGGATGTGTCAAGCCCTTGCAGTGAAAGATTGGTCATTTGTGTCGGTGGCGTTAAGCAAAACGGTGAGCATTGGAGCGGTTCTTCAACCGGCGACAACAACGGTCGTGCATTCCCTTTCATGCTACCCCGCGCTGACCCGCACCAGAAGCCAGAACTCGTTGCTCCTGCACAAAAAGTTCCGGTCATCAACTACGAAGGATCTTGGTCACTGGTCGATGGCACCAGTGCTGCAACAGTCTACGTAACCGGTGCGATTGCTCTGCTTATTCAGGAGAATCCAGAACTTGCCGAATCAACATCTTCAACCAATTCAGAACAAGTGAAGGAGTGGATTCAGCAATCGGTACAACCTGAAGAAGGGCAGACGGGTCACGATGATGACTACGGGTATGGACTGTTGAAAATACAGGCTCTACTCGATCAAGCGAGCGAGTGAGCCTACTTCTTGGTCAATGCCACGAGCGTTCCCCCGAACAGCGGCATGAAAGCAATGTGATGTGTCTCGTTTGCTGACTGGATGAACGCCATCCACTGGTTGAAGCCTTCCACAAGTTTCATTCCCTCTGTGTCGGATTCATCGATGTCACCGAGAGGCATGTCCGGCTCTACAGTAAACAAGACTCCACCTGTTGAAAGGAACGGTAGTAGTGATTCTACATGCCGAGCCCTCTGTTCGGATGTGCCATCTACAATAATTGCATCATGATTTCGTTCAAGGGGAGGCGAGCCGATTTCGACACCAGTCGATGAAGCAGCGAACCAAGCGTTCGATTCGCCAACCAAGACATCGAGATTACCGACTACAATTTTGGTGTAGGATTCCGCATCATGGCGCAACATCAAGCGTCGTAGGATGACTGCAAACTTGGCACCATCTTCGACTAAATGGTATTGCGCAGGATGCTCACTATCAATTGCAAACATATCGTAAATCCATGCACTGCGGTGTCCTATGCCAGCTCCAACTTCGAGAATTGATTGTGGTTGCAATCTTCCCAATGCATCACGAAGTCTTCGCAGAATCGAAATCGACCATGTCTTCAATCCCATGTGTTGCAATTGAACACCTATGTTCGTAGCAATCTCCGGCTCGTCACGTGAACGTGTTGAATCAGGAGAGAGGAGATGGGCCAAGACACCGTCTTTCCCAATCTCACTTTGGACTCTATCATCCCCGGCCATGTGCTCTCCTTACGGCGAAACTCCTTCAAGACTTGGTTACGCACAGCCGATGACTTCAAGCGTGAGAGGTATGGCGCATAGGTAGGGATGTCCATGGACGAGCGAGCGGAAGAAGACGGTTTCATCGAAGAAGATGACGCCGAGTTCCTACAAGAGGACGAAATACTTCTTGAAAATGCAGTTCTTTGCCCGACATGCAATGAGATGACTGGTCATCTCATCCTCAACGAAAAACAGAAAGGAAGCGGTGCAGACTATCTCCTCCAATGTGAAGATTGCAGTAAAGTCCACAAGGTGCACATCCGACCGCCACCGGTTGTCAAGATTCCATTCGTCCTCACCGAAGGGCCGTCTTCAATGACCCGAGTAATTGAGATTGATTCTGATGAAGTTCTTGAAAGAGAAGATGTATTTCAAGAAGAAGATAAACTCTGGTCAATTAATCAATTAGAACACAAAGATGGACGTTTACTCAAATATTGCCTGGCGAGCGATATTGCAAGAGCATCGGCATTGCGTTGCGACATGGTTCGTGTCAAACTCACCATGACCCGTGGTGAAGATTCATCAGCAGATGTCTTGGTCGTACCTGCTGAAACGACTTATACGGCAGGGCATCTTATCGAATTGGACGACCAAACATGGCGTATTCGAGCAATCCACACTGGCCGGGGCCGAACGCTTCGGGGTACTGTAGAAGCACCTGACATCAAGCGAATGTATCTGCATGAACCTCCGAACCCTGAGTATTTCGCACCTCGCACACCTCGTGAAAGACGTCAAGCATGGAAGGAAGGGAAACTTGGATTCAACCCAAACCCAATTCTGCCAAAGGAGATTGTCAAAAAGGGAGTCACTCCGAGTAACAAGCGCAAGCAGAAAAAACCTCGGAGATAATCAAGGCCGATTCGTCCAAGGCATGAGGAATGCTTTGGCGTATTGTTTCCCAAGTGTCGGATTTTCCTGTAATCGACGAATACTGTATTCATACCATTTCTCACCATAAGGCACATACACTCTCGTACGATGACCTGCTTTTGCAAGTTTTCTCCGCAAAGGGCCTCGTACACCCAGCAGCATTTGGAACTCATACCCTGGGCCTTTCGCATCCCGCTGAGGACCAGCGTTGCTTCTCGGATCGGGGATGTTCGGACCCATACCGTACCCTTCAAGCGCCGATTTGGCGTATTCGATTACCGGAATATCATGGCTGGCGATTGAGCAGTACGAGCCGGCAGCAAGCATACGGTCAATGCACGCATTCGTTGAATCGACAATGTCTCGGTACGAAGTGAAAGCAATATCCTCTGGTTCAAGGTAAATGCCTTTGCAAATTCGGTAATCAGCGTTTGGCCCAAGTTCGGTTTCAAGTTCGTTGATGTCGTCGAGCGTTCTGAAAAGGCGACCTTGAAGAACGGTTCCAACGTTCGTAAGACCTCGTTTGTGTAAGTTGATAACAGCCTGAATCGTTGAAGTAGTCACACGATGGTCTTCCATATCCAACCGAACGAAGAGATTGTGAGTGTGCGCGGTACGAACCAGCTTCTCGATATTATCCATGCCTATCTGTTCATCGATGAGCAAACCAAAAGCAGTAGGCTTGATGGATAAGTTGGCATCGAGATTATTTGCAGTTATTGCTTCGATAACTTTCATGTATTCATCAATAAAAAACTGAGCTTCTTCGATTGAAGAAATCTCTTCACCGAGGACATCAACTGTGAAGCACGCATCTTCTTTGGACAGTCGCTTCATAATTTCTACGGCATTCTCAATATCTGGTCCTGCGACATATCGCCGTGAAACCCAGCCTACAAACCATCGAGGCATGCGGATGGTCATGGCTACGATTGATTTTGAAACCCACCCGACCATACGCTCACCTTATTGTGTGTCAGTGAAGGAGACTCTTGAGGCTTACCTTCCGCAGTGCTCTCATTCAGATTCAAGCAGAGCACGAATGTTCTTTGAAGTGAGAAGAGGCGCTTGAAGAGTGGCTAGGTGGTCGCGAATTGCTTGTCGCTGCCAACCTTTGAACGCCTTTTTGTCCATTGAAAAAATAATTTTTCCATTCGGAAAAGCGATTTGAGTTGAACGGAATGCCGCATTAATCGATTGCTTCCAATTACCGCCCGGCAAATCTCTATCTTCACTTGGTGGGGTAAACGGCAAGGCATAGGTAGCCAACATGTGCCCAATGTGGACACCATCCAATTGTGCAAGGAGGTTCGCACGTGGAGCATAATGTCCACCACCGAGTGTTATCAAAACTAAGTCACCGTTGTTTGATTCTGCATCCCATTGCCCTAATCCTTCACCACCATCTAAACCTAATCCACGATGGATGATTCCAGCGAGGCATTCAGCAGCAGGAACATGCCCCCATGTTGCGTCGGTCGATCCAACTTCGATGAAAAGTGAGGGTACTTCCAACCAAGGCCCATGATGAGTGACTTCCAGCGAGGTGTCAAATTCAAGACCCAAATCGGTCGATGAAGCGACGAGGAGCAGTTCCTTCCACCAAGATGACAGTCGTGGAGAAGGAGGTGGTGCAGCACCCGCTTTACCGCCGTAGAGTGCTTCTTCACCAATATCGAGTTGCATCACTCCGATGGGATGTAAAGTGAGCGAGGGGCGGCCACTCGCTGCAGAGTGCCTCGATGGGAAAATGACCTCAGATGGCGATTCACCTGTCGCTTCAAGCCAGCGCCGAGCGAGATAGTCCTCACGTAGAATACTACCTGGCAAATACCAGATTCTGCAATTGCGTAGTCCAAACGCAGGATTACCCTCAACATCAGCAAGAGGCGTCCACTCTGCAAGCCGCATCAGGGCATCTGCTTGGTTGGTCGATGCAATGTCAGTACTACTCACTGCGATTAAGACAATCTTGTCACCGCCCATACTCCAGCGATGCAACAGCGACTTTTGAATATCGCTCATACGAGTATTGACAAAGTGTCACGATGACCACGGTGCATGTCCGTTGGTAAGGTGAACCCACTTCCGTTCCACCCAAACCAAATTCTTCGCTGGGATGAAGGGTATGTCGCCATAGGCGTAGACGGTGATTTTCTCTACTTGGATAATAATCTCGTGCAAAAAGGTGAGCCGAAAAAACCATTCCCAAGTTCGGTAAAAAAAGCAGTAATTGTGGAAAACCGACTAATCGCATCGTGGATTGAGCACGAACTCATGGTTGCCCGAATCGCTGGATTCGACCTTGGTACTGAGTTTGTGAACGGCCCGGAACGAGGTGATTTGCGCTCAAGGACAACCATTGCCGCAGCACTTCACCCGGAAGGTACAGCATGGTCACATGTTCTCGATGCTGAACCACTAGCTATGGGTGCAAATCAAACCCAGTTCGCCTTCATGCTTTGGAAGAGAGGCCTCTACTCAATGGGGATCGATGCTGGAGAGCACTGGAGAACAGCAGAACCCGGTTGGAAAGAACTGGAAAAACTCCCGCATGCTGAAGTGACCGTCGAAATCACATTTGATGATGATAAACTCCATGTCTGGTCGAGAGGTGGGGGGAGAATCACATACGATTCAGGAAGTGGAAGACGACTCGAGTCTATTCTAATTCCCTTTGAAGGGATACTCAACTCAGTATATTCAAGCAATGGAGAGCATTTACTTTGCTTTGACAGCGGCGATATTGTTTGGTTCTCAAACGGTGAAATACAAAAATCCGAATCCCTAAACGGTGCAGTACAACACGCAGTATGGAATGAGAAATTTGAGCGGTGGCACATTGCTGGATGGAGAGAGGAATGTGTATGGTCCATGAATGTACTGAAACGTTCGCAACTTGATGAGATTCCTGTGCAGATTGTAGAATGCACGGACCACACTTATGTTTTAATGAATAACGGACATTTTGTCCGTTCGACACTGTGACAGACTCAAGAGATCCAATTCAATTGGACAATCACTGTAAGAACTAGATGAATTAGGTTAGAACTCACACGAGTTCGCCACAGTAGTTCAGTTGCAAACTATGTTCAAGCAATTGGCTCTGTGTGACCGCATCGACCGCAGGACTTGCGATCTTTGTGTGTCGCAAGGAAAACTCCAGGACCGCAAATCGGACAGAATTCAGCCTTACGGGTGAGTGTTCCGTCTTCACCGACGGAATACTTGGACCACTTTGCGCCAGCCTTAGGACCGTCTCCCATCACTGGTCACCTCCTTCGTCAGCAGGTGCGCCTTCTTCAGATGCTTTGCCAGAGCGGAATTGCTCGTGGCGCTTGTGGATGAATTCAGGTTCGACAGTCATCGAAGCGGAATCGCCGTAAATGAAGGCCTTACCAGTCGTGAGAGGTTGGCCAAATCGAGTGTTGCATTCCTTAACTACGATGCAATCAGGGTTTGATCCAGGTTCGAGGGTTTTCACAAGGTCCATGACCGCCTTGCGAGAAGGCGTAGATTGGCCGATGTGCTGCCAGCGGAAGTTGATTTCCACTCGGTTGAGTAACTTGTTTTCTTTGCGTGATACGATTTCCATATTTTTCATCTCCTTAACGAATACTTACTTTGAGAGCATACTTTCCTGGCTGTTCAACCTTCAATCGCTTTGCAATTTCTGAGCGAGCGGGATTCATAATAATGACATATCCTTGGTGCTCGGAAGAAACACGAGCAGAGGGGTGGCGAGGACACATGTCCACGCCGTCATCGAGTACAAGGTGACATTCACCGCATGCAAAAGGAATCTTTACCATACATCACACCTCACTGGTCGTCATCTTCACCAAGCCAGTCATGGCAGCCAAGTCCAGATTGTTTACTGGTAAGTCCGATCTTCGAACGGCGAGGGTCAGAAGTATCTGGTGAGAGAGAGACAATACGTGCTCGAACGGAATCACCAACACCGATGCTGCGGTTTGATTGTCGTCCTTGGATGACACCTGCGCCGACGTTTGCTTCGACTTGGTCTTCCATGATTTGCGACTTGTGAAGCAGAGCTTCCATTGGGCCAATTCGGACGAAAGCACCGAATTCGTTGACTTCAGAAACTGCCCCTTCGACGACTTCGTAGTCATCCATGCAGAACAAGACTGCATCGAATCGAACCTTTTGGTAAATGGCGCCGTCACCGTGAATAATTCGTCCACGTCCGAGAGGTTCGTGGTTCGAGGTGACAAGAATGAAGCGGTTTTGTTCATCGAAGCGTCCTTCGAAAGCAGTCATAGAGAGACGGTCAATGTGGTCGTTTAACGATGCACCCTTGCGCATGTACTCTGCTGGAATGCGAATGGTGTCTTCCTTTGTGACAATTTTATACATCGTTTTCACCTCAAGCCGCTCTCAAAAGCAACGATAAAGAGGGAGTGGGATGTACCCATTCCGTCCTTCACCGGCATTGCCTCGGGAGAGAAGTCGACCGTAGTCATTCTCGCCACAGACGACCCCTATTTAATCCACTCGCCCATGAAACCGTAGACTGCGAAAGAAAATGTGGTGAATTAACACTTGAACGAGGCGTTTCTCTACCGTGCAGAAACGGTGTATTCATACGCACATCGCCATAAGCCATAACAACCCCCCGACCCCCCTACTACTTGATGTCGAGCAATGCATTGCGTCGGACCGGAAAATTATCCGGTGCAATCGTGCCGCTTTTGCTGTTCCTTTTTTCTTCATTATCCCCCGTAATTCTTGATTTTGCGAATACTTCATCGGAACTCGATGGACAACCCAACCCGGCTGCGACTGGTTCAGAGGGCTTATGGAGTGGACTGGACCAACCTTGGGGTCAATACGGTCGCACACCTACGCACAACGGCACTATGCCAAACCACGGTCCTGATGGAGGTCCAGGTGTCGGAAGCGTTGCGGATGTTACTGAATACGGAGTGATTGATAGTCCAATCGTCAACTGGGTTGGGCTTGATGATGGTGCTGACGCATACGGTTCAATCATTGCCGACTTTTCCAACAGTGTGACTGCACCACCAGCCGCACTTGAGCGCTGTGGCTACGGCGAACTCTTTGCAGTGATGATCTGGAAAGAAGGAATTGAGAGCATGCTGGGAATAATGACAGGTGACGATGCCAAAATCGCTTGGCAGGTGAACCTTGGTGAAACCGTAGACATTCGTTCAACCCCAATTGTCCATGACATCGATGACGATGGGAGGCCAGAAATTTTGGTTGTTTATGACACATCGAACAGTTTGCAAGTGGAGATGTGGTCACCTGAACTCACGTGTTCGGAATCCGGGTGGCAAAAGAACGGTCACAGCAATGAGAAAGTATGGAGTTACAGCGACAGCGACTACCGCATTGGTATTGTCAGCCCACATACCCCATCGAGTCAAACGAATCATCGCTCAGTAACGCAACCGCTTCTTGCAGACCTAGCAATAGATGGATCTCCGGAACTCGTTGTTGCTGTTGTAAATCAAAACACTGACGACCCCACAGTACTGTCCTTTTCGCTTACCACAAGCGTCCCTTCTGACCCAGACTGGAATGTAGCCCTCGATCGAGGCACTCACCCATCGGACCCAACATGGGCAGCTCTCGACAGTACGACCACAGCAATTGTTCTTACGACCATTGACTCAAATTCCGGAAACATGTGGATTTGGAGGATTGATGGTGCATCAGGTTCACTGGACTGGGAGCGGGTTGCTGTTCAAGGAACAGATTCCGACAACGACTCGCCAAGGTTGCGCTTACCTGGCCCGGTGATTGTACAATTGGACAACGATGCTGCACCAGAGATGATACTCACCGTCCCAACAGATGCGAACGGTGCAACGTCCGGCAGTGGAGCTCGATACGTCGGTATGGAACTCACATCGACGAGTGAAATATTCAATTTCCGTGCTCAAAACGGATATGCTGACGCTCAACCTTTACCTATTGATACAACGGACGATGGCATTCATGACCGACTGTGTTGGGTCACATGGTATTCAGAGTCATCGATTACGTTCAACCGGAAAGGAATGCTTGGCTGTCACGACATCAGTCTTGAAACCCCGATTAAGGAATGGAGTCGAGATTTACAACGCGGCACCGGCAATGATAACGATGAAATCGCTGTTTCATCGCCGATATGGATGGACATCGTCGGAAACGACGAACCGGAAATTATCGTCGCCTTCGGCCAACGCCTGTGGGCATTTGATGGCGAAACCGGCGCATCTGCAGACATCAACAACCAATGGTCATCACCACTGGCAATGCCGCATCGAGTGTGGGCTGGACCTGCAGTAGCAGACATGGATGGCGACGGTACACTTGACATTCTGATCGGTGACACACTTGTATCCCAGAGTGTTGCAGATTTTGCACCGTTGGCCGATGGGCGCGGAATAAGTTTCAATCCAGCAGAACCAGACCCTGGTCAACAGGTCACAGTAACCGGCCAGTTCTCGAACATTGGGACAATGGAAAACGAGGACGACCTCGATGTCGTTCTGCTCATGAACGGCAACGAGATTAAACGTGAACGATTCGTTGATGTTGAACCGGTCGCACCATCAGGAGAGGGTGGGCCTCTCACATTCAGTACCGTCTTTGTTGCGGAACTCGGGATTCACAACATTACCATGGTTTTGGACGTGAATGAGAATTTAACCGAAGCACGAAAGGACAACAATTTGGCTACTGTGGAACTCAGAATTGTCGAACCATATGTCGGACAAATCGATGTGCCTGCTGAAGTCACACGAATTTCACCAGGTACAACAGAGTCTGTAGAGATTGACGTAGTGGCTACCGGTTCACGAACAGCTGACTGGACACTTTCTTGGGACGGCAGTGCATTGCCAACTGGATGGAGTTTTACACCTCAGAACAGCGCTTCGCTTCAACAAACACTCACTCCGAACACTGCCGTTGCAATCGTGTTTGATGTGAGCATACCTAGCGACGCTATGGGCGATGAGAACAGCTACGTGGACTTGACCTTGACCTACGATGATGACAATTCTGTGACCTCTACCGTGAGAATGCCGCTGGAGGTTCTTCGCACCCGTGGACTCTCCGTGACCGGTCCGAGTGGACTTGCAGTTAGCGAAGGTTATGGACGCATTCAGAGCACTGCAAAGGCTTGGATGGTCGTTGAAAATCTCGGTAATGCTCAAGAATCGACTGCTTCCATTGATTGGACTGCGACGTCATGGGGCGGATCACCATCCCTCCATACATCAGACGGAACCGAGGTTTTTGCACTGACACTGCAACCTAAGGAGGATCTCGAATTGTTCGCACAACTCAGCGTACCCTCTTCACAAGGACTCGGTTCAACCACTTCAACAACGCTCACTCTGTGTATCGGTAGCGGTGCTGATACGCTCTGTCAAGACCTCTTGGTTGAATTCACTGCTGTCGCCACTGCTGTCGAACCGCTTCACATGAGAAGTCTACCTAATTCGACGCTCTCATGGCAGATTGATGCAGATTTACCTGTGTCTGGGGAACTAACATGGAACATGGTTGATGCACAAATGGTTCAATCCGGATGGCAGTGGTCCTCAACTGGCGACCTCACAATCAACGGCTCGAACATTGAGATCAGTGGGTCTAGTAATGGTTTTGCGAGTGGAGTTCTTACGCTCTCTTTGCCTCCAAATGCCGTTCCGCAACGGCATGTTTTCGTCACTTCCGACCCGTTCACAGACAATTCAAATCTATCGTTCTCTCTTCAGGTTTTGCAAATATATCGTTCACAAGCCACACTGCTCGAACCACTTCCGCCATCCCTTGGTGAAAGTGTCTCGATGAATGTAAGTGAAGGGCAAAATGTCCGACTACGTCTTGAGAATCCAGGAAACGGCGAAGATGAGTTTCTGCTTACTGCAGTAGCCCACCCAATCGACGGGGAATCAGTACCACCGTCGGTCGAGTTTCAATTCGTATCTCAAGAGCAACGCTTGCTCGGTCCATTGGCCTACACCATTGCCACTGTTGAGGTGACACTGAGTGAAGAAGTACCTGCACAAACTCCTTTCAATTTGTACTTCCAATGGACATCCCTCGGCGACGTATCTGTTTTCGACTCAGTTACGTTGCAAGTCGAGGCAGAACCAGATCATCGATGGGACATAAACATCTCTTCCACCACAGACACAACTGTATCTCCAAGCGAACAAGTCACCGTTGATTTCACCGCTCAAAATATCGGCAACGCGAACGACACCCTACGTGTTGTTCCTTCATTCACGCAATCCTACGCTGGAAACGATGATGCACTTTGGCTTGCAGAGGAGTTTAGTGGCGAAGAATTACCCGTAAACGACTCGGAAACGTATTCTGTCTCATTCACCGTTCCTGAAACGGCATGGGCAGGCACTGTATCGACAATGAGTTTCGCCGTATATTCGGATGATATTCTCGTTGAAACCATACCGTTGCAATACACGGTGCGGCATGTATCCGGATGGAGTTTCAACTTAGCAAATACATCGCTTACAATCGACCCTGCGGGTCAGAACCTTACACTGACTGTTGAACAACGAGGAAACGCACCTGAAGCCCCTTATTACGACAAAGCAGGTGCTGGGTGGAACATCAGTTACCCAGAGAACGGAGTACTCGTTCAACCGGGTGAGACGACAACCGTTACAGTATTCGTCATGCCACCTGAAAATGCAGTCGCTGGCGAAATTGGAATACTCAAAATTCGAATCAGTGATGCGGACGGCTCAGGTTCAACAATCCAAGACATTCCAGTCCGAGTCGGCGATGCCCCTAACTTGACCGTAGCCCACAAAGGAATCTGGCGAGTTAACGATCTCGGAGGAATGCCCACAGCATGGATTGAAAACACTGGAAATGATGTAGCGGTTCTCCAACTCGGAGTATCTGGGCTGCCAAATGGTTGGACCATAAGTGGACCAACGCAAATGGTTGTTGCTCCGCAACAAGTGCTGGGCATCCCTCTTAGTCTGATTCCGAATCAAGGATGGAGCGGGGAAAGGTTCCTCGCAACATTGGAAGTGACCCATCCGGTTCTCGGTCTTCAAATTCTCGACATTGAAGTAGAAAAAGGTGATTTTGGATTTGCCACTTCACCAGTAGTTCAAGCAACTGCTGGGAAAGAAGTTGGCATTGAAATGAATACTTATACGACATCAACTGATTTCACAAGCAACGATGAATTCGAAGTTCGCGACAACACGATCTATGTCACAATGCGTTCGGACTCAGATGAAATTGTCATGTTTTCATCGTCCAATGCAGGAGAATCAATTTCCTTGTATCTCGCTGGGTATGAGTTGCCTGAGGTGGGAGTCCAATGCTCATTGCTCGCCAATACCTTCGCCGAGCTCGGAACCTTGCCACTGTCTGGCCGTGTGGGAGAGTGCAGTGTTCAAGCGGGTGAAGATACCGTGTATGCCACAATGCTTCTTGTCACATCAACAGGTGAGCGGATTCAACTGACACAAAGTTCTATTGAACTCGGTTCAAATGAAAACGGAACATATGAGATCAATGTCTCTTCATGGACCCCAAGCGCAGGGACCATCGTGCTGGAATTGATTGTTATCGACTCGTACGGTAGAACACTTACTTCAACCAATATTACTGCACTTTCAAGGAGCAGCGGATGGAACATCGGAATCTATTCATTCACATCAAGTGATGGGGACCTAGCAATCAGTATCCAGCGAGAACAATATCAACGACTTGCTGATGTAACCTGTCGCATAGAGGTCATCGACAAAGAGTCGTCTTGGGAAACAACACGAATTGTGGATATTGTGACTTCAGATTACGCACCGGTTGTCATCATCAACAATCCACAAGGAATTTCCGACAAACACTTACTCGAGGCAACGCTTGAATGTGATGCACCCTACGATGTCGATGACAATCCCGAAGACAATACAGTGACGACAATATTCTACGCCAAATCTGAACCAGTTGTTGAGCAAAGCGAATTGGTCACGATTGCAATTGTCGCAACAGTCCTACTCATTGTAGGATACTTTAGCGGAATGCTCAACCCGAAAGACTTGGAACAGAAAAAGGCTGAACAAAAAACCGTTCCGCTTTCCACAGCACCTGCTAGCGAATCAAAGAAAATCGAACCTAGCATGGATATTGAAGAAGATGAAGAAGAATTTTCGTTTGAACCAATACAAGAAACGACGATTGAAGATTTCGAACAAGTGAGAGAAGAACCTGCAACGGTTGAGGAAATCATTGACCTCGATGAGGAGCGAGAAGAGACAGCATCTGGAAGACTAGCATCGCTACGAAGTGAAATCGAAAGTGGTGACAGGAAACCAGAAACACGCGAAGAACGTATGAAGAGATTGTTCGGCGACCGATGAGAAGCAAGCCCTTATCACCGCTTGACGGTGGCAATCAATCATGGACATAAAACAATTCGATGGGGGGACTTCACCCTTCATTACACTCGATGCATGCGACGGCATCCGAGCTGAAGCCGTGGTACTTGCTCTTGAATCCGCAGCAAACGGTGATGAATCCCTATGGTCTGCTCTTATCAACAGTGATGAAGACTTCAGAACTCGCCTACAAGAACAAGGAATAAGCAATCCTGACAAACGCCCATCCATCAGTTGGGACGATGCAACGATACTTTTCATTGGATGCGTGGAATTGTCAAAGGAAGGAAAGCCAATGCCTATTGGTGATGGAATACTTAGAGAAAAGGTAGGCCGATTTCCGTGGGGCGATGGTTCGTTGCTCAATTATATGCACGAATTCATCCGTCCAAACGACCAACGTGGTAAGAGCAGTACTGAAGGGTATGAAAAAATTGTTACACTCATCGAGACATTATCACAACGTTGCGGACCTTCACATGTAGGACATGATCGATACCACAACGGCCAGGCTGGACTCAACATACGAGGATACCTCAACAGCGAGCAAGTCCGTGAACTGCGCCTGGCATTGTCGGGGCGCTCATGGAGCGTTACAGCAGATGAACCGATTGACGGTGGCATGCGTGATGTTAGTCGAAATCTCATTGCTGTGCTGCGTGCAGCAGAACGTCGAGACGTTGGCATGTTTTTGCGCTCACACGCTTAGTCAAACTTCTGGGAAGTCAAACGCTCGAACATTGAAGCGTAGAGGTTTGCAGTTTGGTCTATGACCTCTTGCGGGAGCGCAGGGATTGGAGGATCGTCCGTGCCAGCATCTCGAGCTGCCTTGAGTGCAGTCTGATGACCGGTTTCGATGTAATGAGTACGAACGGATTCCTTTGAGAGTTCAATACATTCACCGTTGGCGTATGCCTCTGCGTCCCACCATCGGTCCTCATCGAGAGTTCCAAAGGTATCGACAAGAACCACTTTACGTCCAGGTCCAAGAGCAAACTCCTTCTTGCCATCAACATGGATTAAGCCGTTCTTTGCAGCTTCTCGCTCAATAAGTGCATCGACCTTGAGTACAGCATCAAAAATTGATTCAAGTTCTTCCGGCGTGATGTTAGAGATTTCAAGAGCTTCTTCATTGGTTATGTTGCGATCGTAAGCCTCAAACTTCGTTGTAACTTCAAGGAAAGGCTTCGACAATTTAGCACCGTATTCACAGTCTTCGTTAACACCAAGTTGTTCGGCGGTAAGTTCACCGCGTTGAAATCGTCTCCAAGCAGAGCCTGAGAGATAATGGCGGCAGATAATTTCCAATGGGACAAAAACCCATTCCATATCACGAGGAATAGCACCTGGTTCTTTGATGACTTCGACCTTACGGACAAGGCAACGTTCAGCAGCATTGACTTCGACCAAGTGAGTACCGCAAATGCCTTCTTCTTCGATAAGTTTGAACCAATGTGCAGTTGTACGGTTCAAGGATTCCCCTTTTCGAGGAATAAGTGAAGGTATAATCTGGTCAAACACGGAAATCTGGTTGGTAAACCGGAATTCGAGAATGTCTGGGTCATCAGTCGACCATACTTGCTTCACTTTGCCTTGATAGAGCATCTCTGCCATGGTCTATGACCGTAGAGATAGGTCTTTGAACATTTCACTCCGCCAACAGGCTCAAATCAACCCAAGAGCGTCTTCAAGGCGGTTCAATTCAGGACCAGTTGTTTCTGTTCCAGCGACAGCACCGTTGTTGTTCGCACAAACACCTGCTCCAACATAAGGTGAGCCAAAAGCGACAGTACCGACCATTGGAGCGACGCCAAGAACACTTTCGATAAGAACGACTTCGTCGGGTGTGACATCAGGATGAAGAAGAACACCTTGATCGTTGGTAACGCCGAGACTTCCAACGACATCTTGTCCAGCAATGGTAGTCGCAGCAACTTGAACGCCCATGACATCAGCCATGATTTCTAACCCATCGGTAGGAATACTAGGTGATGCGATTGCACCTTGCTCGTTGACGAGGAGTAAATTTCCGGCGGTGTTAACTCCACCCTCCATAACGACAACATCGCCGAAAGCGGTCAACATGTCGATGTCGGATTCAGTTGCAATATCTGCAACAGCCATTCCACGAGAATTACCAGCGACCAATGCTCCAATAAGATTTGAACCACCAACCGAAATAGCGTGCATTTCGAGTTGAAGAGTAGTTTCGAGAATATCGAGAACAAGTTGAGGTAACTCCAATGGATGGAGCAATACATTGCCTACGGTTGCTAGGTGAATACCGACTTGGTCGCTTCCGAAAATATCAGCTGTGTCTATTGGCATGAGGGTCCCTCCAAGCAGTCCGTGTTGAGTGGTGGTTATGGTTCTATTGAACGCAAAAAAGGCCGGCGCTCCAAAGGAGAACCGGCCTAGCGCCCACCGAAGTGAGATTTGAGGATAGATTCGAGGAGAAAGAAGAGGGGCACAGTGACTTCCTTTCCCGTGGACTCTCGTACCACAGTATTGGGAGAGACGCAGGCAGGCTTGACTTCTGGGTTCGGAATGAGAC
>Ga0209374_1000301_pt1 | contig 57181 bp, 46 predicted proteins | sample SaaInlLV_DNA_10m_FD_184683 | JGI IMG/M metagenome (GOLD analysis project Ga0209374, IMG submission 184683) | Marine microbial communities from expanding oxygen minimum zones in the Saanich Inlet - SI075_LV_DNA_10m (SPAdes) (version 2) | ecosystem: Environmental > Aquatic > Marine > Unclassified ... | reverse complement strand
TGAAGATGATGAAGATGATGAAGATGATGAAGATGATGAAGATGATGAAGATGATGAAGATGATGAAGATGATGAAAATGATGAAAATGAAGCCATTTCTAAAAAAAGAAATATTAAAAAGCCTTCAATAAAAGCAATTATTCCAAAAAACAAATCGAGTAATAAACCAAAAATAATTAAAGGTGCAAATATAACCGCAAAACGTGACCGCTTTACTATCCAAGTTATTTCAAAAAAACGATTGGTAGATGCTCAACAATTTGCTGATAAACTCATAAAATCTGGTTATGATGCTTACATTCAAAAAGCCTATTTCAAAGAGGCTGAAGAAGTTTGGTATAGAGTTAGAATAGGAAGTTATGATAATTACAACTCAGCTCAAGCTGTTGCCAATGTGGTCAGTAAAGATATAAAGCTCTCTGTTTGGGTAGATTTTGTAAGGGTTGATAATTAATCTTATTATCAAAGTTGTAAAATATTTTGTTTGAAAAAAAATTACACTTTAATTACAAGGATATTTTTCTCTCACCGAGGTTAGCATTAAGCCCAAAAAAAATCTGGGTTTTTATATTAGGGAACCTTTATGGTTATATAGCTTACTGGGTCCTAACGTTTATGGCAATGATACTGTCAGGAGTAAAAATTAACGAGGCTCTGTACGATTACGGATTATACCCACATTTATCAGGTACTGACTTTTCAACGTTATCTTGGTTGATTTATTACGCTGGAATAATATTTTGGGCTTTCTCTATTCTAGCATCAAGCACTGCTGTCTCATCTATAACAATTAGACAACTTAGAGGAGATAATTTTTATTCAGTAAATGATGCTTTTGACCAAATACTAAAAAAATGGAAAACCATTTTATTTACGCCCGTAACATTGATTTTGATTTTATTAGTACTAATTATGATTGGTGTTTTTTTTGCACTTCTTGGTAGTATATCGTTTGTTGGACCATTGCTAGTTGTTATTACTTATCCGTTGTTATTTTTAGGATCAATATTTTTGATTTTCTCATACCTGGTTTTTATCTCTTCGTTTTCGTTGTATCCATCAGCTGTAGGCGCTTACGACGAAGATACGATTGGTTCTGTTTTTCATGCATATCATACTACATTTAACCAACCATGGAGGATATTGACCTACAACACCCTATTATTACCACTGGTCATTTTATCAATGAAATTATTATCCTGGTTCTGTCAACTTGGTTTTAATCTTTTAAATTTATTATTTGAACAGGTTATGGGTTCAAGCTACTCAAATGTTATGAGCTATGCGTTGTCAGTATTAAATCTAGATTTTATTTTAGCTAACGCTCCGCTATATGAAATAACATTTTTGACTGATGCTTGGAGCTTTCAAAACTTAGTATCAGTTTTTGTAAATATTTTAACTAGCTTGTTTGCGGAAATTTTTAATATAATTTTATCTTGCCTACCTTTATTAGAATATACTACAGATGGAGGTTATATAACATCTCTGGAGACAATCGCTGGTCTCATTCTATCTATTTCTTTTATTTTTTTATACTTATCTATCCTTTCTTACGGTTTTTCCATTGTTTCTGTAGGACAAACAATCATTTTCATAATTTTTAAAAAGTTAAATGATGATGAAAACATCGTCTTGGACAATCCTCATATTATTGATAAAAACTCAACTAGAATTGAAAATTCAAGCGCAGAAATTCTTGACTCAATTAGTGAAGAAGAGTAGCATCGTTCTATTTGATTGCAACTTGTAATACTTATTCAAGATAGGTAATTTTAGAGCTGTATGATAGTTTTACGTTCGGATTTGTTAACCGGATTTAAAAACAAGCTTTTTGAAATAGAGTTAAAAACGACAGATAATAATTTAGTTTTTAAGAATAATAAGTTAACATGTGAACTAAGTTCTAAGACCTCAAAACATGGTTTTAAAATTTCAGGGTTTATTTTCAATAATATTGTTAATTGTTGTGATAGATGCCTCCAAGAATATGTTCTTAATGATAAAATTAAAATAACTTTTCTGATATCAAATCAAAAAAATGATAACATCATTGATAATTATGATGTCCTTTATTGGTCTGATAAAGCAGATAGAGTTAATTTAAAAGACACATTATTTGAAATATTATTTGTGGAAGTTCCATTCAAAAAATTATGCTCTAATAATTGTAAAGGTATTTGCCTAGACTGTGGTATAAACCTAAACAACGAACCTTGTTCATGCGAAGATTAATTAAGTAAAATTTACTCTAGGAGAGAAATCATGGCATTGCCTAAACGAAGACAATCAAAGTCAAGAAGTAAAAAAAGAAGAACTCATTACAAATCAGGTTTGGTTTCTACCACTACCTGTCCTCAATGCAATGCTACAAAAATGCCGCACAGAGCTTGCCCAAGTTGCGGATATTACAGAGGTAGGCCTGTAATTTCTTCTTCTTAGATATCAAACAGTGCTCGATTGCATTTTAATAATATCACGAACTTAAATTTTCTAATATAATCATATTATTTTGAAGGCGACCATTACATCAACGGCCCACTATGTACCAGAAAAAGTTTTAACAAATTCTGAACTTGAAAAATTTGTCGAGACTTCTGATGAGTGGATACAAAGCCGTGTAGGCATTAAACAAAGACATGTAGTTAATGAAGGAGAAGCTTCTTCTGATATGTCCACTGAAGTTGCTAAGTCACTTTTGCAAAAAAGAGGCATTAGTCCAAATGAAATTGATGTTATAATTATTGGAACAGTTACACCTGACCATCCTACTCCATCAACTGCAGCAATTGTTCAAAATAATATTAAAGCTAAAAATGCATGGGCGTTTGATTTAAGTGCTGCATGCAGCGGGTTTTTATATTCGTTGGAAACAGGCGCTAGATTTATTGAGTCAGGAAAATATAAATATATTATGGTTATAGGTGTAGACACTATGACATCAATATTAGACTTTAAAGATAGAGAGACCTGTATAATTTTCGGTGATGGTGCTGGTGGCGTCATTCTTGAAGCTTCTAAATCAAATTCAGGTATTTTAGGATCTATTTTAAAAACTGATGGCTCTGGCGCTGAGAGCCTTAATGTCTTAGCAGGTGGAAGTAAATTCCCAGCATCAATCGATACGATTAATCAAAGACAACACTATATAAAACAAGATGGTAAAAAAGTTTTCAAATTTGCTATAAGAAAGATGTCAGATGTTTCTACTCAGTTGCTTAAAGAAAATGGTTTAAGTGGCACAGATGTTGATTTATTTATTCCCCACCAAGCAAATAAGCGAATTATAGAAGCAACTGGAGAACGTTGTGGTATTCCTAAAGATAAAGTAATGATTAATATAGATAAGTATGGTAATACAACGGCCGGTACAATACCAATTGCTCTAAATGAAGCAGTAGAAAAAAATCTAATTTCAGATGGAGACTATGTCTTATTATCTGCATTTGGTTCTGGTTTTACTTGGGGAAGCATTTTAATAAAATGGAATTCTAAAAATTGAAAAAAGGTTGGCTCTTCCCTGGTCAAGCATCTCAAAAAGTTGGGATGGGAAAAGATTTTTATGAAAAAACCGAGCTTGGAAAGAAATATTTTGATATAGCCAATGATACTTTAGGTATAGATATTCAAAATATTATTTTCAATGGTCCTGATGAAGAATTAAGATTAACAAAACATACCCAACCGGCAATTTTTATAGTTAGTACAATTATTAGTGAACTTCTCATAAAAAAAGGTTTTAAACCAGATGGTGTCGCTGGTCACAGTCTAGGAGAATATAGCGCACTTGTATCTGCACAAGGAATTGATTTCAAAACAGGGCTCGAACTAGTCAAAATACGTTCAGAAAGCATGGCTAAAGCTGGACAAGATAACCCTGGTACTATGGCAGCAATTATAGGTATGGATTTAAAAAGTGTTACCACTCTAGCTCAAGAAATAAGCACTAATCAAATTGTTGTTGCAGCAAATCATAATACGGAAAATCAAATAGTCATTTCTGGTAATATCAAAGCAGTTCAAAATTTTACTGATATTGCAAAAGAGCGTGGTGCTAGAATGGCGATTCCATTAAATGTCAGTGGAGCCTTTCATTCACCCCTTATGCAACCAGCAAGAGAAGAACTTGCCGATAAGTTAGATTCTATTCAAATTTCGGATATTAATATTCCACTTTATTCAAATTTTAGCGCAGAGCCAACTATGAATGGATTAAATATAAAGCAATCATTAATCAGTCAACTTGAAAACCCCGTTCTTTGGTTTGACTCAATAAATAATATGATTAATAACGGCTTTTCTCTTTTTACTGAAATCGGCCCTGGAAAAGTCCTTAAAGGACTAAATAAAAAAATAAATAAAGATCTAAATACCAAGAATATTGAATTGTACAAGGAATTTACATCATATGAGATTTGATCTAAGCAATAAAACAGCACTAGTAACTGGAGCATCTCAAGGCATTGGAGAAACTATTGCAATAGAAATGGCAAAATCGGGAGCAACTGTATTTTGCTTAGCTCGGAATAAAGAGGCGCTAGATACCACGATTAAAAAAATAACAGAAAATGGTGGTAAAGCCACTGCATTCTCGTGCGATATATCTAACAATGATGACTTTAAATCTATTATTCTAAACATTGTTAAAGAATATGGCTCAATAGATATCCTCGTTAATAATGCAGGTATTACTAAAGATAACCTATTAATGCGCATGTCAGATGATCAATGGGATGATGTTTTAAACATTAATTTAAAAGGATCCTTTACATGCATTCGGTCAGTTATAAAACATATGATGAAGAAAAAATTTGGAAGAATTATTAATATAACTTCTATTGTTGGAATAACTGGTAATGCTGGACAAGCCAATTATGCAGCCTCAAAATCAGGTTTAATTGGACTGACTAAATCAATAGCAAAAGAAGTTGCATCAAGAGGAATAACAGCTAATTGTGTAGCTCCAGGATGGATTGAGACATCTATGACAGATCAGTTAAGCACTGAAGTTAAAAATAAATTTTTATCACAGATCCCTGCTGGTAAAATTGGACAATCTAAAGATATAGCAAATGCAGTAATATTTCTAGCTTCTGATGAAGCGGAATATATCACTGGCCAAACCATTACCGTAGATGGCGGAAGAATAATTAACTAACAAAAGGAGAAACCAAATGTCAACATTTGATAAAGTAAAAGAAGTTGTAATTGATAAACTTGGCGTTGATGAAGCAGCAATAACTGAAAAAGCACATTTTGTGAATGACCTTGGAGCTGACTCACTTGATACTGTAGAATTAATCATGGAATTTGAAGAAGAGTTTGGAATTGAAATCCCAGATGAAGATGCAGAAAACATTACTACAGTTAATAGCGCAGTTAAGTACATTGACGAGCACAAATAACATTATAGGGTAAAAATGCAAAAGAAAGTAGTTGTTACAGGTTTAGGTGCTTTAGCTCCGAATGGAAACTCTGTAGATCATTTTTGGTCTGCAATTGAATCTGGTACTAGCGGAATCGCTCCTATTACCTATTTTGATGCATCAAATCATAGGGTATCAATAGCAGGTGAACTAAAGGATTTTAATCCTGAGCAAACTTTAGATGCCAAAGAAATACGGAAATTGGATCCATTTTCTACTTTTGCATTAGTAGCATCTGATGAAGCGATTAAATCTTCAAATATTAACCTTGAAACAATAGACCTTGACCGTGCCGGTGTAATAATTGGTAGTGGAATCGGAGGAATACAGACATTAGAGCATGAACACGACATCATTAAGAGCAAGGGTGCTAGGAGGGTTTCTCCACAATTTGTTGCAAAAATGATTCCAAATATTGCCGGTGGCCATGTTTCAATGAGGTTTGGTTTCCGTGGTCCTAGTCAAACTGTTATTTCAGCATGCGCTTCTTCAAATGACGCAATAGGTATTGCTTTAAGATTGATTAGATATGGTGATGCAGACATTATGCTCACAGGAGGAACGGAAGCTAGCATTACGCCACTTACTATTGCAGGATTTGCTAATATGAGGGCGCTTTCACAAAACTGTGAAGTCCCTATCGCAGCCAGCAGACCTTTTGATGCTAATAGAGATGGGTTTGTATTAAGTGAAGGTGCAGGAATGTTAGTAATTGAATCAGAAGAACATGCTATTAAGAGAGGTGCTCCTATTTTAGCTGAAATAGCTGGCTATGGATCTTCAGACGATGCATTCCACATTACGCAACCAGCTCCTGAGGGCCTTGGAGCTTTTAAAGCAATGAATAGAGCTCTAGAAGACTCAAGTATTTCATCTGCTGATATTGATTATATAAATGCACATGGAACATCAACTCCATTTAATGATAAAAATGAATCAAAAGCCATTGGAAACTTATTTAAAGACAGTCTTTCAAAATTAAAAGTTAGTTCTACAAAGTCTATGACTGGCCATCTACTAGGAGCAGCTGGTGGACTAGAGGCTGTAGCCACAGTTAAATCAATAATGAATGAAAGAATAGCTCCAACCATAAATTACAACAACCCAGACCCTGAGTGTACTTTGGACTATACTCCAAATAGATCAGTTGCTCATAAAATCAATGCAGCTTTATCAAATACATTTGGGTTTGGCGGACATAATGCTGTGCTTTGTTTCAGGAAATATAATTGAGTTTATTATATAAATTAAAAAATATACTAAAATCAGACGACCACCTATCTCCTGTTGAAAAAAAAATAAATTACCTCTTCCACAATCGTGAATATTTAGTTCAAGCATTTACGCACAAAAGTATTACTGCTTCTCCAAGAAAAAACTATGAAAGATTAGAATTTTTAGGCGACACTGTAATCGACATTATAATTAGTCGAGAATTAATGAGAGAATTCCCAGAGGGTGATGAAGGACTTCTTACCCAAAAAAGAGCTTCACTGGTACGAAAATCATTTTTAGCACAAATAAGTAAAATGCTCGACCTTATTGACCATATTGTTATTGAGTCAAGTGTTGATATGAAAATTGAAAAAATAGCAGAGAAACAGCAAGCAAATCTCTTTGAAGCTATAGTTGGTGCGATATATTTAGATGGAGGAATCTCTCCTTGCAGAAATTTAATTCTAGATACCATATGGGCTCATAGAACTGAGGCATGGAAGTCTACCAATTATAAAGGAAAACTAATAGAATATTGCCACATAAAGGACATTGGTAGCCCGTCTTTTAATGTTAAGGACATTTCAGGACCAGATCACTCAAAAACATTTGAAATTGAGGTGAAAATTGATGACCGATGCTTTCCAACGGGTATGGGACTTGATAAAAAATCTGCAGAGCAGATAGCAGCAAAAGTTGCATTAGAGCAACTTGATGCTCCTTTTTAAGATGATTCTAAATCTTTTAATTTATCTCTAATTCTTGCGGCTTTTTCGTACTCTTCTTCCTCAACCGCTTTTTTTAATTTAATTTCTAAATCTTCAACTGAATATTTTGGAAGTATATTTTGTTTATCTGAAATTACTTCATCCTCGCCAACACCGGCCTCTTCAATAACTTCTGCAGTGACATAAATTTGCGCATTTAGCCTTAGCGCAATAGATATCGCATCGCTTGGCCTAGCATCTATTGTTTTTGTACCAAAATTATCACCACTTAATTTTAAGCTAGCATAAAAAACACCATCATTCAACTTTGAAATATTTACCGCCAATAATTTCCCATCAACCTTAGTAATTAAATCACAAATCAAATCATGCGTTAATGGCCTTGGTGTATCTACTACTTCTATCGCCAAAGCTATAGATTGAGCTTCGAATGAACCTACCAATATTGGTAAAAATAGATCACTACGCTCATCCTTAAGGAGAACTGCATAGCTTCTACTTGAAGGGTGGTATGATATTTTTTCTACTTTTACTGGTATCATTATATTTTTGATAATTTGTTTTTTAGAACTTGTATGTTTTTGACAGGACTAGGATCTGTATTATGCATAATTGCACACCAATAACTTAACCAATCCCCATAATGTATCAATAGTAAGAATCGTTCTTTAAAACCATCTCCCTCTACTTCAATTATTTCTTGTTTAACTTTTAGATTAGAAAGAATATTCGATATAATAGATTGTCTAGACTTGTTTCTTTCATTCATGTCTTTATCCATCACCCATAAAACAAAATAATTAGAAAAATATTCGGCATTATTATGCCATCCTACAATTTCATTATGATTCATTTCTGGATAAATATTATGGTATGCTAAGATTTTACTATTTTCGCAAATTTGACCTTTTAATCTTATGGCCACAGTATCAAGGCCATCAGAGTCCGCATATATAATTGGTAATTTGCTATAAATCTTATTAGCTAGAGCCCAAACAGGGTTTTTACCTTCATTCTCCGAGTATTCAATTCTTTTTGATTTTATTAATTTTGCGGCAGAATGAAGCCAAGGTTCAATATCAGTATTGATAACACCAACTTTTTTCAGGACACATAATAAAGGTATGAAAGAAAATGCCAGGGCTGCTCGAGGTTGTAAACCAGATGGTATCAAAACTTTATCATAATCATATTTTCCGCAGAGCGTTTCTAACTTTCCTCCAGTTGTGATACCTATTACCTTGGCATTTATGGAGTTTGCTTTTTCTAAAATAGATAGAGTTTCTTCTGTATTGCCTGAATATGAGGAACATATAATTAATGTTGAACTATCTACCCATGCAGGGAGATTATATCCTCTATTAACAATAAAAGGTATGTTAATATCCTCTTTAATTAATGAGTTTACAACATCACCTCCTATAGCGGAGCCTCCCATACCTGCAACGATGACTTTATTTACATTTTCGTAATCATTTTTAATTTTTATTTCTTCACTAATTTTTAATGCATCAATTATATTTTCAGGAAAATCCCAAATTGATTGAAACATATTGTCTTTATCTATTGTTTTCATTAAAAATGCCGCCCTTGAATAATTTTAAAAAACCTGTATACTTCACTATCTTGATTAAATCCAAGTTTTAGTAATGATTCATAAGAAGATTGAAAGTAAGTATTCGTAAGATTTTTAACTTCACTATTTATACCATTATCTGACAAAAAATTACGAATTTTTTCTAAATTATTACCATCAAATTCACTTATTAAATTATTCCATTCATCGCTATTGATCTTATTAGCAATCAATGCAATCGCAGTTTTTTTATTTGCAATAATATCACTACCTAAGCTTTTACCAATAACTTTTTCATCTCCAAAAATTTCAAGAATATCATCCTGCAATTGAAAGGCAACTCCTAAACATTTACCCACATTATATAGCTTTTCAACTTTCTCAGATGATTCACCATGCATTATAGCCGGTAGACATAAACAGGCTCCTAATAATGCGCCTGTTTTTTTCTTTACCATATCAATATAAGCATCAAGCTCAATTTCTGCTTGATCTTCAAATTCTTTATCAAGCGCCTGGCCCTCACAAATTTCAAGCACCACCTCATTATATTTTTGTAAGAGTTTAGTCGAATTATGTTCCAAACTGATTAAAATTAATTGACTAATAGTGAAAATACCATCTCCTGCTAAAATTGCTGAAGGAACATCAAATTTTTTATGCAAAGTAGGAACATTTCTTCTTATATCATCAGAGTCCATAATATCATCATGTATTAGTGTGAAATTGTGTAATAACTCAATACCTAAAGAGATCTTCATTAATTCATCAGGATCACTTTTAAAACTTCTTCCAGCCAAATGTACTATGATAGGCCGATACCTTTTTCCTTTACTTTCTAGAGAATATTTAATGGGGTTGTAAAGGTATTTAGGCGATCCTGGTAAAGGAAAAGATTTAAGTGAATGATTAAATTCTTTCCGAATAAAATCAATAAGCTGAGATAAATCACTCATTTAATGTGAGCCAGCTCTGAGATTTCCAAATTCTTTTAACTTATTTAATATCGTTTTTTGAATATGATTCATATTTTCAGGAGTATCACCTTCAAATCTGCAAACAATAACAGGTTGAGTATTTGAAGCTCGAACTAAACCCCAACCTCCATCAAACTTTACTCTTACACCATCTACCGTAATACATTCATAATTTTCAATGAAATACTCTTCTGCTCTTTTAGCAATTTCAAATTTTTTCTCATCTGATTCTGCCTCCAAACGTATTTCAGGCGTGGAGAAATATTTAGGAATAGCAGCTTTTAGTTCTGATAATTTTTTTCCAGAATTAGATAATAATTGTATTAGTCGTCCTGCGACATAAATTGCATCATCATAGCCAAAGTAATCATCTGCAAAGAAAATATGTCCACTCATCTCACCGCCTATCTTGCAATTACTTTCTGACATTTTATTCTTTATGAGCGAGTGTCCGGTATTCCACATTATTGGCTTCCCACCATACTTAAGAATCATGTCTTCCAGAGCTTTTGAACACTTTACATCAAAAATAACTTCATCTCCAGGTTTAATAATTTCTGATATTAGTATTGCGAGTAACTGATCAGCCCATATTATATCACCAGTCTCGTCAACGACACCAAGCCTGTCAGCATCTCCATCAAAAGCAATTCCAACATCATATTTCCCAGATTTCATTTCCATTACTAAATCTTTTAGATTTTCTTCAACTGTCGGATCAGGATGATGATTAGGAAATGTACCGTCTGGTTCACAAAAAAGTTCTTTAAGCTCTATTCCAAGATCTTTAAATATTGCTGGGGCATTTATAGCTGCTGCTGCATTACCACAATCCATAACAACTTTCATCTTCTTATCAATTTTTATCTTATTTTTAATCATTTTATTATATTCAGGAAGAAGTTTGTATCTGGTCTCAGAACCTTCTCCACTGTCAAAATCTAAATTGATTATAAAGTTTTTTATTAATTGAATTTGATCACCATAAACCGGTTTTTTGTGTAACGAAAGCTTGAAACCATTGAATTCAGGTGGATTATGACTGCCTGTTATTTGAACAGACGCAGCTACATCTAGTTTAAAAAGACTGTAATAATTTACTGGTGTAGGGACAATGCCTATATTGATCACATCTACCCCTGTTGATAAAGTACCTTCTTTAAAATAATTGATTAAATCTGGAGTTGTTAATCTTATGTCACCGCTTATTGCTATCTCTCTGCCTCCTGATCGCTTAACAAGAGTCCCAAAAGCTTTACCTAACGCCACAACGACTTCAGGTGGAAAATCATCAACAACTTTTCCTCTAATATCATATTCTCTAAAAATATATGGATTTACATTCATGACTTTTTATTCCTTAAAATTATTTTTTTTAAAATAGGTATGATTATTTATGAATATTCTAGAAAGAGATTGGAATATTAAAATCTAGGAAGTTTTTTTAATAATCTCTTCCAACCAATATCATCTAATTTTTCTTTCATATTTTTATACCCTATTCCATAATCAGGATCCATGCTCTCATTCATCATTTTTATCCTGTACTTACTTAGCTCAGATCCATAATGTTGATAAATTAAATTAGATCCTAAATTACAAAAACCCTCCCTAATATCTGATCTTAAATCTAATTTATTCTGAAAAAGATATACGTGAAATAGCTCATGAGCTAACACAGCTTTAAAAATCTCTTCCTGCAAATTTGATAAAATATAAATATGATATTTTTGATCAATAATTCTACCTGCCATTGAACTTTCTTCATAATTAGTATATCCTTGAATATTTCCTAATCTATTTCCTGACATTCTTATAAGTTCTTCTCTGCTATCAATTAATGTTATCGGTAGATCTGTTGGCAGATTGACTACCCCAACTGTTTTGAGAATATCTAAAACATTGTTTAAAACCTTTCTTAATTGAAACTTATTATTTATGACCTCCGGTTTACAGAGGTTGCATACAAATCGATTACTATTTATTGAGTATCCTCCATTTGTTAAGGGAGAACAAATGAGTCTATTGCAATTATCACAACTCGGCATTTTTTTATCATGATATGCATGATAATAGTTGCCCCAAAAGTCCTTGATATATTTATCTTCTACTGGCTGATGGCATACATCACATTTTGGTAAGATATATTCGACATAGCAACTTTCATGATATTCTTTCTCCTCATGAATAGTGTATATACCACTAATTATATCACTGCACTCCTCGCACCTTTTTTGAATGAACTGCTGGTAACAAGTTTTATGATAATTTTTATCTTTCGATGTATTGTAGGAACCATCTATTTTTTTTCCACATTGATCACAATAAATCTGGATGTATTTATCATAACAAGTATGATGGTAATAATTTCCTTTATGAATTAGATACTGAGCACTTAGATCTTTGTTACAGGCTTTACACGTTTTTTGATTACCAATTAATAGTGTAAATGAAATAACAAATAAATAAATGATGTATCTAAAATAAATTTTATTCACCGATGATTTGAATACTTAAACCTAAGATTTTAGAAATTCCCTTTAAACTTATCTGTAGGATATTTGATTCTATTTTTAATCATTTTTTTTGATACTGCCTTTGATATATCAATGTTATTTTTATTTGCAAAGGCAATGGCATATATAATTATGTCCGCTAACTCATCAATGGCATCCTGTCTTGATTCCTTATTGGACATTTTTTGTTCACATGACTTAGGTGTGTCCCACTTAAAAATATCCATTAATTCGCTGGCTTCAATAGCAAGCGCCATTGATAAATTTTTTGCATTATGAAACTGTGACCATTCTCTTTCATCAACAAAATCTTGAACAATATTTTTTAAGCTGTTTATGGTATTATCTTTATCAATCATTAATATCCCCAATATTTAATAAGCTATTATTTTTTCATCCAATAGTTTAGTTTAATTACAAAAGCATTTGCTGAGCTATTTGTCCATTCTTTATCGTTTTCCGAATAATACCTATTCTCATTAATATTGTAAACAACAAATAATGTACTACCTGGGTTATACTCCCACCTAAGAACAAATGTGCCAACTTTATTTTCTACTTTAAAATTTGGATTTTCATACAATCCCAGATAATCAAATGATTCCAAATCCATCGTTTTTGGAGCTAATAAATTGTTGTAATTATTATACTTCATATCTGCATAAAAAGGCTGGTAATACCCTTCAAAAGTTAAATCTGGTGAGAATGTCCAGTTTAAACGAAGTTGAAGTTGTTCGGTGACTTGTTTTGAATTTGAATAAATTCGAGATATTTCTCCATCATTTTCAAAAATGTCAACATATTGCATATACTTAGGAGTTATTTGCTTTTTAAATACAGCTTCAATATTTAAAGGATCAAGGGGTTTATAAATAATACTAAAATCAGTAAAATATCCTTTACCTCTGCGCTTAGCATCACCGCCACCAGCATCAATAGAAAGAATTATTTTTTTTCTTCTATCTGATTTAAGCCAGAATCCATAAAACTTTAGTTTTTCTGTAGCATAAACCCAAGCACGATCATCCCTAAAAATATCCTCATCATCATAAGCTGATTTTTCAAATTCGAACCAAGTACCAAATCTCCAATAATTTTTTAATAAAGTCCATGTTTCAAGCTCGATAATATCTTCCAGGACCACATTATCGCCATTCCATTCTTGTTTTAATTTTAGCTCCATTGAACTTCCCAAGATTGAGCCAATAGGTTCTTGCTGTCTAAGCTTAACCATCATTCCTGCCCAAGATAGATCATTTCTTTTCAGATATCCAATATCATTGATATCAAAATTGTCATCATAACGTCCATGCCAAAATCTAGCTTCCCACCATTTAGGATTTTTATATCCAAGGTTAAATCTATAGGCATTACCTTTTTCGTTTGTATTTGAACTGACTATTTGCCCGTTAGAAAACAGCCTATTGTTCAGCAAAGCAATCTTCCAATCAATCCCTGCCACACTAGATGATTTAATGTTTTTCCTGGACACATCGGTAGCCATGAAACCAACTCTTGAAAATTTATTTATAATTGATTTTTCAATTCTACCCACAGAATAATTGGTTTGAGGTTCAACTAGAAAACTTTCTTTTTTATTATTTGAATTAATTAAATCTGCACTTTCCTCAGATGTTATAGCATTTATTATTCCATAATTCCATCCAGACATCGTGGATCCAAGTAGTTTGAGCGCACCTATAATAGTAGTATTGTCTGATAAGTTTTCTAGATCACCACTATCTGGTTCAAAATAGCTTGGAGCAGATCCAATTCTTCTTGAATGAAATAAATTTAATTTATGTTGAAAAAAACTAGCTCCTTCAGAAAAAAACGGTCTTTTCTCATCATAAAATGTCTCAAATGCACTAAGATTTAAAACAGAAGGGTCTGCCTCCACTTGACCAAAATCAGGATTAATCGTCGCATTAATTATGGCATTTGAGCTCAGTCCATAGCGTAAGTCCAAACCATAATTTAAATTATTTTTCTCTTCACCAAAATTTGATAAACCATAGGGTACTATTTCTACCTTTTTTGGTTCAGGAATATCATTTAATCCTTTTAAAACACCAAACGATGACACTATACCAACATGAGATTTTTGTCGCCCTGGCCAAAGGACTTCTTCCTGAGTTTTATGAATATGCCTATTAAATGATATGCCCCAAACCATATCTTTTTTATTCTCAAATTGAAAAACAGAAAATGGAATTCTTACCTCCGCAACCCAGCCACTATCGTTTTTTGAAACGGCAGCATCCCAAACTGCATTCCAACTTCTATCATAGTCCTCTTGGCCAGATACATTAACATCAATTTTTACTCCCGCTGCGTTTATACCAAACCATTTACCATTATAGTCATCATTCCTTGAATCAATTGCAAGTCCAACGAAATCAGCTGCATTATTAAAACCATCCATGTATGCGTCTCTTCTTGTGAGAGGTGCTCTAATTTTATCGGACTGTAAATCAAAATTTTCAAAAGCTATATAAATTGCATTATCATCATGTAAAATTCTAACTGTTGTTTTTTCAGATGGCACCCCAAATTCAATTGGTTCAATTTGATGGAAATCCTCTAATGGTATCGCTTCAGCCCAAGAAGCATCATCAAGAATACCATCAACAATCGGTGCCTTCTCACATCTGGACGTATAGGCAATTTTATACCTTAATGAATCAGGGTTAATTTTTTTTTGACTATTGCTGTTGCCGTAAGTGACAATACTTAAAAAAAACAGAACAAAGAAAAATTTAATATAAATCATAAAAAGTGTTAATTAGTTTATTTGGTTGTGGATTTTTAGTATTTATAATTTTTTTGAAATTTGTGAAAATTCTATAAAATTAACACTTCCTAAAAGAATTAATTGACAGCGAATAAATTAATCAATTATGAAATTAAAAATATGATACGATTTAATCTATTGATCATCTCTTTTATTATAAATAACAGGCTTTTAATCATTCCATTTTTCCCATAGATGACGTCGAATCATATTATAGCTTTAATACGGTCAATAGTTGGAGGATGGCTGTAAGACAAGAACACTTTGAATGGATGTGGAGTTAAATGAGATAAATTATTAGCGGCTAAACCTACTAACATACTGGTCAAGGCTTCTTTATTTTTCGTTGTTTGCAAAGAATAGTAGTCTGCTTCAAACTCATTTTTTCTTGATATAGCATTAGAAATAACTGAAGTAATCATTGTAACTGGGGCATACAACATGGAAAAGAATATGAGACCAGCATGAACAGATAAATTATCTACACCGAAGACTCTAAATAGCGCATAATCATTCATTACGAAGTTAAAAACAAAAAGCATAATACCAGTTTCGATGATGCCAATAATTGTCCCATGTATTATATGCTTTAATTTGTAATGTCCCACTTCATGCGCCACTACTGAAACAATTTCATCGTTCGTATGTTTTTCAACTAAAGTATCAAAAATTGCTATTCGACGTGATTTACCAAAGCCACTAAAATATGCATTCGAATGCGCACTCCTCTTACTGCCATCCATAATATCTATACGAGCGAGAGGAAAATCTACTTGGGTAGTATATTTTTCTATTGCTGTTCTAAGCTCACCATCTTCCAATGGTGTAAATTTATTAAACATTGGTGAAATAACGTGAATGAATAAGGGTTGAACAGCAATCATAAATAGCGTAAGTAATGACCATGCTATTAACCATCCAAAATTTTCATATTCATGAAATAAATACAATATTGGAGTGATAATTATTGAACCAATTACAATGAAAATTGCATATCCCTTTATTTTGTCAGATATAAATAAACCAAAGGTGGTCTTATTAAAACCAAACTTTTCTTCAATGACAAATGTGCTGTAGAGAGAAAATGGTAGACTAATGATATCTTGAAAAATATAAATTATTGCTATAAAGAAAAGGCCCTGCAAAATGAAATGATCTGTCTGCAAATTAACAAAATCATTAAGTACTCCAAAAATACCTAAGTGTATCACTAGAAAAATAAGAACAATACTAAACGTGCTTGAAACTAAACTGAATTTAGTTTTAGTCTTTAAATACTCCTGTGATTTGGCATATTTTTTTTTGTCATATGCTTTTTTAAAATGATCTGGTATGTCTGGATTTATATTACCTAAATCTAAAAAAGAACTCACGCTTGAGATTACATACTCAAACACAATTGTCGATATAATGATATAATAATAGATATTTTCCAAACTAATAACCTTTTTATATGTTATTTATTAATAGCATTTCGCAGTGAGCCATTGGCCATTTTAATTAGTTCGAGCGCTTTGACATAATCACAAGAATTTGAAATCATTACAATTGCAACTTTTACAGATTTATTCGCTTCAAATAAAGCTTCTTTTGACGCATCATAATCAAGGCCTGTGACTTGTTGAATAATTCTAGTGCCTCGATCTACTAGCTTATCATTCACCGCCATTAGATCTATCATAAGATTACCATAGACTTTCCCCATAGAAATCATCGTAGCTGTTGATATCATGTTTAGAATCATCTTCGTTGCTGTTCCAGCCTTCATTCTGGTTGATCCTGCTATTATTTCAGGCCCGGTATCAACAGCAATAACTGTGTCTACCTCTGCCGATAAAAAAGGAGTAGGGTTAGTAATCAAATAAGCTGTCTTAGCCCCCTTTCCTTTTGCATGTTCTAGAGCGGATATAACATATCTTGCAGCACCACTACAACTTATGCCTATTAATGTGTCCTTCGAATTTATGTCAAAATCTAATAAATCTGTTTTAGCTTGAGCTTTATCATCTTCAGCTCCTTCAATAGATTCTTGCAATGCTCTGTCCCCACCTGCGATAACGCCTATGAACCAGTCTTTTGGAACAGAATAAGTTGGTGGACACTCTGAGGCATCTAGTACACCTAGCCGTCCACTAGTCCCAGCTCCCACATAAAAAACTCTTCCTCCGCTACTGAGGCTAGATTTTGCGTACGAAACAACTTCCTCTACATCAGACAGAACTTCATTAACAGCAAAAGCAATTTTTTGATCCTCTTTATTTATCGTCTCAAGTATCTTAGGAATTGTGAACTGGTCTATTTCTAATGAATTTTTATTTTGTTGTTCTGTTTTTAATGTTTCTCGCTTAATCATAATAATATAATTTACATCATATGCCCGCTTGGAAAAATATAACGCTTAACATACCGGAAGGTGACTTAAATGAAATTTCTGAAAAGATTTCAGAAATAAATAGAGTACTTTCTATTACAATTTTAGATAGGACAGATGAGGCTGATTCTCGTTGGTTTGATGAAAATGAGACTATCCAGGACCTTAATGGGCAAACTCATTTAATTAGATTACTGACATCTGCTTCTGTCGATTCCTATACGATCAATGAAGAAATATGTAAAAAACTTGATAGTGATATAATTGAAGTATTGAATGAAGAGATTTTTGAAGATCGAGACTGGATTCAATATTCAAAAAGTCAATTTAGAGAAATTCAAATAACCAATGATTTGACAATAGTACCTCCATGGGTCGTTGATAAAAATCAAAATGGAGTTTCAATTATTATAGAACCTGGTTCAGGGTTTGGAACAGGGTCACATCCAACGACAAAACTTTGTTTAAAATGGATTGAGAAGAATATTAAACCAGATTATCAACTACTTGATTATGGATGTGGCTCAGGTATATTATCAATAGCCGCAGCAAAACTGGGGTGTTCAAAAATTGATGGCATTGACAATGATCACCAAGCACTAGCGAATGCAGAAAGAAACAAATCACTTAACTCATCCAACGTTAATTTTTTTCATTCTGATACTTATGTTCAAAAAAAAGATTATGATCTTACTGTTGCAAATATCTTATTAAATACAATTATACAACTAAAGGAAAAACTAATATCAAGTTTAAAACCTAGAGGAACGTTAATTCTAAGTGGAATTCTTGAAGATCAAGCATCCTCGATCATTGACACTTTTAGAAACGAAATGGTAATAAGTATAATTGACCAAAATGAAGGATGGTTGCTAATGAAAGGTCAAAAATAGCTTTATATCTATTATTCAATTTTAAAATCTAATTCAATAGCCTCACAGCTTTTAGTCCACAATAAATCCTTAGTCTTCCTATTATCATAAAATTCTTCTAGTCCAAATTTTACGACAGGTCCTTTCATATCCATCTTACCAGAACCTGGGCCATAAAAATCACCAGACATTGCATCAGAATCACCAATACATTTTATTATACCTATCGCTCCATCTTCCATTGTTTGACCTCCACCCATCATTTTCCCAGTCATAAATGCTCCCATTCCTCCATCTTTAATTGTAGTATCTTGAAGGTCTGTCATAGCAAGACCTGGGTGAGCGATAAGTGCTTTTATTTTTGAATTTTTGGCCTGTAATTTTTCGTGTAGACAAGCTGTAAAAGCCGCATTTGCAAGTTTTGTTTGTGAATATCTATACCATCGAGGATTTATTAGAATCATACCCAATAATATTTTATTTAATATATTTGATCCATTCCCACCTAAAATGCCACCTCTTTTTTCAAAATATTTAGACTCAAGGTTTTTAACACCGTAACGTGAAATACTAGTGTGATTTACTATTCTAGCTTCACCTCTTTTTTCTGCTGCTGTTTCTAATAATGGTAATAGTTCTTTTGTAAGCAAAAAATGTGATAAATGATTTGTTTGCATCTGAATATCAAACCCATCTATTGTTGCTTGGTCTTTAAGAGCCATTACTCCTGCATTATTACAAAGGACATCAAGCCCATCATTACATAGATCAGTAATTGTTTTTGCAGCTTTTTTTACTGATTTGAAACTCTGCAAATCACACTCAATATTAACAATATTAGCCTTTGGGTAATGCTCTTTCAATAAATCATATGATTTATTTGATCGATTAGTTTTTCTATTTAATAATAGTGTCCTGGCACCTTTTTCAGCTACTATTTTAGCCGCAATGAATCCAGTACCTGAAGTTGTACCAGTAATTGCAATTGTTTTACCTTTAAGAGATGGTATCCTGTCTACTTCCTGATTAAAGTATAAACTTTTCAAAACTGGTTTTTTATATGAATCACGCATTTATATTGTTTTCCTGTTAGTTACGTTGTGTTACTTAAATTAATAACACCGCGTTACTTATACTAACTATTTTATCATTTTTTTTTGTAAGTTTAAAGATGGATTTTAAAAGAGCTCGAAATAAAAATAATAAAGCTAAGAGGTGGAATGAGATTATCCATTCCGCTATCCATTTATTTGAAAAGAAATCTTATGCCGAAATAACAATTAAAGACATTGCAAAAGACACGTCTTTCACTCGAGCAAATATTTATAAATATATTTCTACAAAAGAGGAAATTTTTCTTGAAATTATTATTAGGGACTCAGGAAAATGGATAAATGATTTACAAAAAAAGACCATTAATAATATGGAAATCGATGATTTTTTAGAACTTTGGTGTAAAACGACTTATAAACATAAAAGATTAATCCAATTATTTACTCTTCTTCCATTTGTAATTGAAAAAAATGTAAGTCTAGAAAAACTCGCAGTATTTAAATCAAAGTTTTTTAAAAATCTTGAACCAATGCATTACATTATTAAACAAGCTTTTCCTAATCTTAAGCAGGATGATATAATTAGTTTCGTACAAGCGCAATATTATTTTTCAGTTGGCATTCTCCCTGTAGCAGATCCTGATGATATTCAAAGGAAAGCTTTAGAACTTTCTGGTGCGGATTATGTTGTTCCAGATTTTTACAATGAACTATATAATCATTTAAAAATATATCTTATGGGTTTATTAAATAATAAACCAAATTAATTATTAAAAATCAGTCTAAGAGACAAATTTAACTCCTCTTATTTTAACTTAATCATCAGTAAAAAAATCGTTATATAGCATATATAGGTGCGCTGCGCTCCAAGAAAAATTTGGTGCTCCTTGCTGTGTACCATTCAAAGGGTTATAGTTTTCACGAATTGGGTCATCCTGAACCAATCCATCTGCATTATCAAAAAATGTGCGAGCCATTTCTTCTGCATCTTCTTTAAAACCATATTTCGCCATACCTTTCAAACCAAAATAGAATTGATCTATCCACACCCTTCCACGCCAGTATATATCTGGTCCAAATGCTGGATTTGATAACGCAGCCGTACCAAGTGGTATATAAGTATTGAACTCTTTCGTGTCTTTCATTACTTTAACTACTGCTTCAGCATTTTCTTGAGTTGCTGCACCATTAAATAATGGTGACCATCCCTCAGGACCCTTACCACGCTCTACAATTGGTTTTCCAGCACAACCATTACTTAGCGTTTTATCTTCAATACGGATATCGTAGAAAAATCCAGTTACTGTATCATACATACAAGTATTGATGTATTGTGACAGTACAGCTGCTTTTGCACGGTAATCTTTGGCCTCTTTCTGCTTGTCAAGTAAATCTGATATTTCTGCAAGATACTGTTTTTCGCTATACATATAGCTGGCCTGATCAACAGACTCCTGCATTAATGAATAGCCCAATAATGTGCCATTTTCTGAGAGATTTTGAGCAAAGTAGACGTCCCAATCACTACGGTTACCACCTTGCGAGATATAAGCCTCCAATTGATTATCACTAATAAAACCAAAGACAGCTGCCTCATCGCGGCCAGACTCCCAAGATGCAGCTATTTGAACAGGTATTTTTATTTGATCATTCTGACCGTTTTTCAAAATATCGTTGTACTTATCCAAACCTGCATAAATTTGTTCTCTATCGTCATTTTTTACAATAAACAATATTTTTCCACTAGACGTATTGTGAGCTTTATCAAGGGTTGCTCCATATTCAACCACACCATTACCATTATGATCTCGATTATTCAACCACCAGTTATGATAAGCCACTAATTTAGGATACATCTCTTCCAACCAAGTTTTGTCTCCCGTGGTTTTATATACTTCCATGACAGACCAAGCGGCAAGACTAGGTTTTGTGTTACGCTCATTCCAGTTAATGCCATCGCCACCTCTATCAAAGCTTAGGTTGTAAGCAACTAAGTCAGGGACAAAGCCTTTATCCCAGGGACGAATAGAATCATTAGCCTGAATTTGATACGCAAACATCGCGCGTATGTTGTTTTTGGCAACATCAGAATTAAAATGCGCCATTGCAAAAGCCTGTTTCCAGGTATCCCATGCCCAAGTCTGATTACCTGAGAACCATCGAGCTGTGACGGACGGAGTTACAGAATCAAATTCCATCACTCCGGCCTGCCCTCTCCAATTGCCATTTAAGGTTTCAATCGCTTTTACAGCAACACGCTCTAGCTCTTTATCGGCATTTGAGTTTTTCAATCCCTTTAAAAGATAGTTTTCCCAACGTTTTTGTGACGCTATAATGTATTGATGTGGATTTTTGAGAATATCTAGAACGATACTTTGTTCTGCTCTGTTTTCTTCAGCAGTCAAAACGTGGGAATAGGTCGTATAGATGGTGGTACTACCATCTATATTTGCCTTTGATAAAAATTTAAGATCATTAATCGTTGTTTCTATTGGAAGAGTTTTATGGATTTGATATTCCGAATCGCCTGATGTCAGTAAATCCCAGACTGAGCGTACCTTGCCAAAAGTCACTTTCAATCCATTATCAGTTACTAAAATTTTGCGATTATAATCAGGGTAAACCTGAGCGATAGTTTTAGTTGATTGAGATACACCTTCTTTAGCATGGTAATTTTCTAACAGTTCACCATCCCAAACCAACTCAAGTGGACTATTTGTAATAATTTTAGTTTCTAATAGAGAAGTTCGTTTTGAAGCAAAGCGCAATGCCATCTTTATGGTTATATTTTTGGAGGTTAAGTTTTGAATCAATGCCCCAGGAATACTGTAAGCTTTCATTGTAAATTTCACTTTCTGTCCATTTTTATACACACTTAAACGATCAAAGTTATTCGCCATAAAATTAATGTATTCTTCTGTAAGAAGAGCAACACCGGGAAAACCACCAATACCTTCCTCATTGTCTGGTAACAAATGGCCATGCCAGGCACCATAATCAAAAAATGGATTAAAGCGCTGATGATTATCAAAGTCATAATCTCGCATATATTCAGGCGAGCCAGTACGATTAATAATATTTTTAAACTTATCTACTTGAAAGGTAGATTTTTGATTTGAATGGTTACAGGCGACATTTGAAACAATCAAGACTATACTAAGAAAAGAAATAAATAGTTTCAGTTTCATTTTTGCATCTTCTTTAATAAAAAAATAGCCGGAGCGATATAATTTTAAAGACCATGCTTTTTCCTATACTTATCATAAAAATTGTCTAGAGCTATTGGATATAAATTTCCTTTCCATACATACTTTAATGAGTCTCTGATATGAGATTGTTTTATTTGTAAATATGGTTTTTGGATTTGAATAAAAAATTGTTTACCAATACGTAACATTTGCTCATCATTTAACTTATGTCCCATTACTTTTTGCATCAGATCAGAATGATTTTCTTGTAAATGTGAAACAAGCATGCCTTCAAGTCTTGATTCGAGACCCGGAACCCAACTTGCTTTTAATGCTGTATTTATTATTGAGGAGAGTCTTGGATTGTTTTTTCCTTCCAAAGCAATTCTAGTCGAAATCATATTTTCAAAATCTATATCTGCTATAAATAAATCTGAGGAAATACCCATACCATTATAATTAAAAGAAGAAGCAATAGGTTCTCTAATCATATCCCATATTTCAATTGCGGATAATGTACCCTCTCCAAATTGAATTAAAATTTTACTATTTATAGAAGCTGATAAAACTATTTCTTCCCTGCCTATTGGCGTTACACAATCTATTGTTACGATTGATGGCGTATAGGTAATAGAACTATTTTTAATAGCATAATTCATTTGGTTTTCAAGAAATCTTCCAATTGAGCCGAGGCTGGTAATAATTACTTCCTCATAATTGTTTCGTCTGCTATTAACTCTTATGGTTAGTACAGAATTATTATTGTTTGTGGCAATCTGTGTAAAAGTTGGCTCACACTCAATTCTAAAATAATTTAATTCGTTATGTATCTTTTTTATAAAATTTTGAGATACAGGTTTTAAAAGATTATTATTTGCTTTTGTTGAAGGGATAATAAATAAAAAATAAAAGATTATTAAATAAAACTTCTTCATATTTGATGAAAATAATTTAAAAATCTATTATGAACCTCAGAAGAGTTAAATCTATTTATAGTTATTTCAAAAGAACCATTTCTTACAAAAATAAAAATGAGTTACTAAAAACTACTTAAACCCTAAAAAAATAATAAAAATCTAAAAAAAAATAACGGATTTATGTGAAGTACGCCTGAGAGGACTCGAACCCCTAACCTTCTGGTCCGTAGCCAGACACTCTATCCAATTGAGCTACAGGCGCATATCTTTATAAAACCATTGAGTATTTTAATACCTTAAATTTACAAACAATATTATCTGTATTGCGTTAAAAATAAATTGTGCTCTATTAATATTTTCAAAATTAATTTTAAACTAAAATTTTAATAATATTTATGATTAAAAAAGTGTACCTATTTTCCTTTGCGATGTTTTTTTCTTGTGATGTTGGTGATTATCAGGATTGTAATAGCGTAATAAATGGAGGAGCTTACTTTGATGAATGCGGTAATTGTGTTGGTGGAAGGACAGGATTGACAGAGTGTACTACCGATTGCAATGGAACTCTTGGGGGAACTTCTTTTTTAAACCCTTGTGATATCTGCGTGGCGGGTAACACGGGTATAAGTTTAGACTCTTGCACGAGCTTGAGCTATAATGGTGAAATATATAAAACAATTATTATTGGAAATCAAGTTTGGTTAGGTGAAGATCTTAGAACTAAAAATTTTAATAATAACCTACCTATTCCAGATTTTGATATATCAGAAGCTGATTCGATAGGCACAAAATTAGTAATTCCTAATTCAGCAATACAAACTGACCAAGTATTTTACAGTCCACTTGCTGCATTAAACAACTTTATAGCTCCAGATGGATGGAGAGTCCCAACAAAATCAGATATAGAAAGCTTATTAGAACAACTGGGTGGAGATTCTATAGCTAGTGGTAAATTAAAAGAAACTGAATATGAAAATTGGAATTTTCCCAATCAATTTGCTACTAATGAATCAGGTTTTTCTGCAAAAGGAACTGGCTACAGGGCTTCACTAGGAACTTTGAAAAATGTTGGAGAAAGGTATTCATTTTGGAGCATAAATACTTTTGATGAAGGTGATACAACAAATACATTATATTGGACTCTTAGGCTTAGCTATAACAGCAATTATGCTATTCTTGCACCTGATAGTGCAAATATTGGTCATCCTATTAGGCTAATAAAAGATAATAAATGAGTACCCCAAAATCTTCCATAATAGCATCTATGTTATCTATCTTTATTTCATGTAATAGTGGAATAAACGATGATGAAAACGAAATAATTAGTGAAAATTCTTATTTAAGTATATCGACGGCTAATAATCGAAGCGAAGTTTCAGGATTAGAGAACGTTTATATAAATGTTAAAAATTTTACAAATATATGGAAAATCTATTTAGTAATAACGAATAATCAAGCTATTGCATTCGAAGATAGAATTTTATTAGACACTACAAGCTCTTCTGATAGCATCATTTACCAGACTATTTGGGATACCAATTTATTTCCGAATGGTAATTATGATCTTTTTGCAGAAATAATTGACAGCACTAATCAGAGAATAATCTCGACAAAAAGGTTTACCATAATAAACTATAATACCTTAAAAATCATTAATAATCATGAGACTTCAATTAATTATCTAATTAACTCGAAAAGTGGAATGCTTTTTTCAAATTCTAAAACCCACCTTCAGATTGAAAAAATATTTGATGAAACCAATCTGAAATGTGATATTCAAGAACTTCCTTGTGGAACAACATTCTCATATAATTTTTTCGTTAGACCTGAAAGTATCGATCAACCGATAATAATCGAACCGGATAGCAATTCATTTTTCCTCAGAATACAAAATAAATTATTAGGAGAAAACTCTATAAATTCTGTTTTAATTCAGGCAAATGACAATATAGAAGAGTGTAACAGTTTATCTATTCAAAATGATAAACAAGTTTATTCATTAGGATACTTTAATTTAGATAATGATTTGTATCAGCAAGGGAAAGTAGAAATAATAACTAGATATGATAATAATACAGACACTACGAAGTTGACATTTTTTAATGAATCAATATTGATTGATACATTAATTATTAATTAGTGATTAAACACTATTTTTAAAGCTTATTGCTACTTCAGCAATAATGCTTTTTTGGTATCAATAATTGAAGGAGTCTCTATTTTTATAAAATACATTCCTGACGGGAATTTAGAAGCATTCCAATTAGTACTATGGAACCCAGCTGTGGTGTAAACATTATTTACCAAAACAGAAACCTGCTCACCCAGCATGTTGTATACCACCACTGATAAGTTTGTTTCTGTTGGCAGAGAATACGATATATTTAAAATTGGGTTAAATGGATTGGGATAAAGACTATTGATATTTGGGGTATTTGGAAGAGATAATAATTCTCGTTCAAAAAATTCTTTTTCTACATTTGCTTTAATCTGAAAGCCCTCCTTTGATGCTATTATAACATCTTGCACATTTAAAATGTGCTGACTTGGAATATTTAAGTCAATTTTTTTAACCAAACTAGTTCCAGATAAATCATAGGCATAAAAGTTATAATAATTGTTTGTAGAACTGTAGGTCATTGACCATCCATCTGGAAGAATCAATTGATCTAAATAACGATCAATTTTTGTTAAAGAAGATAAACTGAATTGGAACCCACCAATTTCTGAATTTGATTCGATACTAATATAATTATTTTCTTTTTCTTGATAAAAACCCAACCTTCCCTGTTCTTCGCTGTTTAAGAAAGAAGGCATATTATCAAACAATACCATGTTTACCAAATTAACTACATCAATAATATTAACATTATTATCACCATTAATGTTCCCAGCCTGCTCCCTGCATTCCGAAATAGGTGATAACTCTGATTCATTGAGCTGAAAGTGATCAAGTAAGGCGACAACATCAAAGAAATTAACGATCGGTAAATTATTCTCGTCAAGATCACCATTTACATTACCAGTGGTAAAGACATTAACATTATCGCAAATATCACAAGCATCCCCACTACCATCTTCATCTATATCAACTTGTAGGGGGTTAAAATTCTCGGGACAATTATCTTCATCAGTATCGATACCATCCTCATCAAGATCAGATGGCAAATCTTCTAACGCTTGATTAATTGTAGCTATTATTGCCGCTTGATTGTATCCAGTGTCTGAGTAAAGCACTTCACCATCGCCACCTATAACAACATTATGAGGTATGTATCCAACACCAAAAAGACCATAAATATTATTTACGTCATCAACAATAGGATGGGAAAGACCGAAAGTTGTTCCCCAACTGCTACAACTATATGGCTGGTTCCAATCTTGACCGAACCCTACTAAGACTAATGAATCATTTGTATATTGTTGAAATACTGCTTCTGCCTGCGGAGCCTCCGTAGTGCAAGATGGTCACCACGAGGTAAAAAGATTAATCCATACAACCCTATCTCTACCATTTTCCTCGTAAGACCATGTACCATCACCATTATGACAGATATCTCCGGAAAAATCGTTAACATAATCGCCTACAGTATATGTCTGACCAAAAGCACTTACAAAAAGTAGTGAATATATAACGAGAAGGATTTTCATATTGAAACTTAGCTTTAATTATGAATAAAAGTTAAATACTTAATAAGATTATATATTTATAGTTCAATGTCATGAAAAATTAAAATTTTAATTATTTGAATACGGTTTCAATTTAAAATATGGCACTGTAGGAAAGTTTTAGCCCATCGTTAAATGGTTGTAATATTCTACAAATTCCGTTACTACAAACCAAGCCACCTTGAATAGACCCATAAAGAAATGAAATCCGCTGAGTTGATGAAAGATTATATGAAAATTCTAAAGACACCCATTTATTCTTAGTAAATGGTGGCGGATTATTATCATTTCTCTGTCCTTTGAAATATTTTACGTCTCCATATATAAACGCTTCAAGAGGATTATACTTTGGGTCAATAGTAATAATTTCTTGAACATTTGTCCAATCATAGTTTAGAGTAAGTGCCCACTTTGAAGCTTTACCAATCGATAATGAAAACATCCTATTAATTTGAAAAGGTGTTTCGTTTGGGTAATTACTAGTAGTTTCATTGCTGGAGTGATTAGGATTAGTCTCATCATTTAATATCCATGTAGAGTCGGCATAATTATAGAACCCACCAGCATTTCCTTTTTTTACATTGTTTTTATATCTTTCTTGATATGCAAGACCAAGCCCTACTGAATAACCATTTTTCAGTGAAAGTGTTAAATCAATGGGAATTGTAAATGATTTAGACTTTTGATAAAGCATAGTTTCTATCTGATTTATTGAAGTATCCATGCTAACTATTTGAGAGTCTAAATAAAACCAATCTTCTCCGTACCAAATTGAATCAGTATACGTCCAATTTTCTGAAATAGTGTTAGAGAGACCTTTGAAAAACCTATTTACTTTAGTGACTTCCTCATTTGTTCCGATTGCTGTTTTAAACTGCAGTCTATTATTTAAAAGATAACCATTTAGTTCAGCATAAAACTCTAAGTAGGGTAATGCACTAAAATTAGTTGTCGGCAAGAGACCAGATATGTTTTTTCTATTCCATTCAATCGGACTTATAGATTCCCAAGTATCGTTTCTACTTAAATGAGAAAATTGTGTCACAACTTGAAAACCGTTCGACAAACCACCAGATAGTTCGACTTGATAACCGCGCTCATCATTTGCGTTAGTTTGATGAGCAGCTCTACCCAAAAAACTATGATTTTGTTCGCGATATAGAATTGGCATAACCTGATAATCAATTCTATTACCATAATTATTTATAATATAATCGGTATCAACAGGATTAAGTCTATCAAAACTATACCGCTTGTATTCAAAGAACAAAGACCAGTTCCCTAAATAATAATTTGAATTAAAATAAGCAGCTGAACCTCTTTTTAATGGCGTAAGTGATTCTATCTCCTGCCCTGAAAAATTAGTTTGGAAGGTTCTACTTTTTGATTGTTTGTCCATGTATTCTATAAAAATATCCATATTAGACCCGAACCAAGATATATATGCCCCATGCAATCTATGATTAATATCCACAGTATCCATCACGCCAAGAGGCTTCAATTGATGAAGTTCATTTGACTGTAAAAAAGACAAACCATAACTAAAAGGGTAAGCCTCAAAATTAATGTTCGTGGCATCAATATTGTGGGTAAACTCAAACTCAGGGTGCCTCAGATCAGCACCGAGTTGAGCATTCACAGTCTCACCGCTCATTTGAGTCACACTAATATTGTCAGATAGATAATTAATCAGATAGCCTCTAGAACTATTATCAAAATCAATACCCTGATCATCTAATTGAGCAAGTACTAAACCCCTTCCCCATACCTCATAAATATCACCATATTTTATTGACCATGGACCAGAACTATACTCAATTCGGTATTTTCTTAAATCTTTAATCGAAAATCCCAATTCTGGAGGATCTGAATATTCATATTGCAACCATGCTGAGAAATTGTTTTTAAAAAAATTAAGATCCATACGGTTTTCCATATAGGTAAAGTCATCATAGCTATCACCGAAATTCATGACGATACCCGCATTATAATTCCAAAAATCTAAATCAAAAACTGAGAAGGCGTCTTTTTCAGATTGAATAAGAAAAGGGAAAACCGCTAATAAAAATTTTTTGTACATTGTTGTATGATGATAAAAATAAAAATTTTGTTGGAATAATTAATCCTTTTTTAGGGACAATAGAAGACTTTCAATCTGTTCTTTAATTTCTAATTCTTCTCCAGGCATATAACCTTGATGTCGCCATTTCACTGTTGCATCTTCATTAACAAGAATCAGATTTGGCATTATTTGGCCATTTAGCTTTTTTGAGATTTGCTGATTAGGGTCTATGCTTACTAAAAAATCGTAACCCTTACTATTTATATATGCTTTGACTTTACCTAAACTTCTAGGTGTGTCTTGGTTAATCATTACTACTGTTAGACCTTGGTTTTTGTAATCATTATGATATTTGTTTAGATGCTTCATTACTTGCTTACAAGGTTTACACCAAGTCGCCCAAAAATCAAGCAAAACAGGACCAGTCTTTAAAAGCTTATATAATGTAGTTTTTTTCCCATTTAATAATTTTAGATCAATGTTTGGGATTTTACCAAGCGATACATTATCTTGGCTATAAATAGATATCATGTTAAAAGATAAAATAAGAATTATTAATTTTATATTTCTCATATTCTAAAGCACAGGCTCCAAGAAATTTTTTAATTCATTTTCATTTATAAACTTCAAACTAACATTGCTTAGATTTTCAACATCTGACATCGGAAGAATAAATTCATATTTTGCATGAATATTTACTGTCTCCATAGCAACCTGTAAAGACCATCCGCCAACTGTAAATTGAATCATTGGTGTAAACTGGTTCTCCGGGAGGTATAATACTTTATTGCTCTTTTTAGAGTGCCATTGCTCTTCAGGAGTATCAGCGACTATTACAATGGGAGTACCTTCTTTGTTGAAAAATCTGATTACAGGAACGGTACGGTGACTGCCTGAAATGATACGATTTGTTAGCTCATCAGAAAGATTAAATGATTCTTTGCTAAAATAAAAAATTGTGAGACTTCCATTCTGCTCAATCCCTGTATACGGAAGAGTGTTTAACATCTCCTTAATTATTTCATCTTTGAGAGAATATGTAACATGAAATTGAACAGTGATATAACTGTCATCATCTTTATGATAAATAAAGCTGGGTTTTTTCATTTCAACATCATAAGGGTTATCTATCAATTTATTTAAAACATCTTTAAGCAATTCAGTGTTTGGTTTTAGGTCAGGATCTTCCTCTACTAACTGATTTGCAGAAAAATCCATTGTCCACTCACCACCGTTATCAAAAAGGGTTACATCATTTTTAGATGTTAAGTTTTGATTTTCTTTTAGACCTAAAAGAACATCCATAGACTCTTCAAGTTTTTTAAATTCCCGACTCAGGTTTTTTGTTACCATTTCAGATTTAACTGTTACTGGATCACGAGTCATAGCAGGTTTAGGATCAATAAATTTTGGTAACACTACCCCAACACTATGTTTCTTATTTGGAAGATATGAAGTTATCATCGAACGGATGTTATCACTAACCTCATTTTTCATTTTACTTATATCACTGTATTCGGCAGAAATATCCTTTGACTCTATTTGATCCCAAGTTGCTAGGTCAATTAATTGAACGGATACATTTATTTTTTCTAATTGCCTCGAATATTTCCCTAGAAGTAGAAGATTTCTTGAGGATATAGGTTGTTTAAGCATAAGTGATCTATCGTTCATTATAATTTCAAGATCTTGTTTATTTTGAATCAATAATCCTGGTTCATTTTTGAATTTATTACTAACCATATCAGATAAACCTGATGCAATCCATTCAATAGTTGGATCATCTTTTAGATTATCAAAAGGTATTACGTAGAAATACACTATAGGCTGCCTAGCAGCAAGCGTAGCTAAAAAAAGTAATATTGTAAGAGTTTTCCGCATCCTCATTTATTTGTTTGTTCTACCAATATAGTATTGTTTGTACAAGAGTATCAACGTATATATTGATTCAACGATTTATCCTTGCCCAAGAATCACGAAGCGAAACGGCACGATTGAAAATTAAATTTTCTTTTTTTGAATCTTTACTGTCTAAGATAAAATAACCAGTTCTTTCAAACTGATAAATACAATTACTATCAGCAGAATCAAGAGACATTTCAAGCTTTGCATTTTTAATCGTTTTAAGGCTTTCAGCATTTAAATTTTTAACAAATTCTCCTCCGACTTCAGGATTTTCATCCATAAATAATCTATCATATAACCGAATGTCTGCTTCAATAAATTTACTTGCACTCACCCAATGCAAGGTTCCTCTCACTTTTCTACCATCCTGAGACATTCCACCTTTTGTTTCCGGATCATATGTACAATGTAATTCGACTATATTTCCATCGCTATCTTTTAACAAATCATTGCAAGTAATATAGTAGGCAAATTTCAATCTTACTTCTTTACCAACACTCAGTCTAAAAAACTTTTTAGGAGGATCTTCCATAAAATCATTTCTATCAATAAATATTTCTTTTGAAAATGCAATTTTTCGTTTACCTGCGCTTTCATCTTCAGGATTATTTTTTGCATCTAGATATTCAACTTTATCATTTGGGTAATTTGTGATAATAATTTTTATAGGATCTAATACCCCCATTACTCGCGGTGCTTTCTTATTAAGATCATCTCGAAGAGCATTTTCTAATTTAGCAACATCGACAATTGCATCTCTTTTTGTTACTCCAATTTCATCAGAAAAATTTTTGATTGATTCTGGTGTATATCCTCTTCTTCTTAAACCCGAAACCGTAGGCATTCTAGGATCACTCCAACCATCTACATGCCCCTCATCAACAAGCCTCTTTAATTTTCGTTTGCTCATTATTGTAAAGTTTAAGTTTAACCTTGCAAACTCAATTTGTCGAGGGTGATAAACACTTAAACGATCTAAATACCAATCATAAAGAGGGCGATGATCTTCGAATTCTAATGTACAAACAGAATGCGTTATATTCTCAATTGAATCCTCTAATCCATGTGCCCAGTCATACATAGGATATATACTCCAATTATTACCAGTCCTATGATGACTTGAATGCAGTATACGGTACATAACTGGATCTCTCATATTCAAGTTTGAATGACGCATATCTATCTTTGCGCGAAGTGTTTTTTCGCCATCCTTAAATTCACCTTCTTTCATTTTTTGGAATAACTCTATATTTTCTTTAATTGACCTTTCCCGGAAAGGACTTTCTGAGCCGGGCTTAGTTAAAGTGCCTCTCTGGTCTTTAACCTCTTCGAAGCTAAGGTCACATACAAATGCATTACCCTGCTCAATTAAAATCAATGCATAATTATACATTTTTTCAAAATAGTCTGACGCATATAACGGCTCTTTTTCCCATTGAAAACCTAGCCATTTGACATCTTCGATAATTGAGTTTACATATTCAGAATCCTCTTTTAATGGGTTGGTATCATCAAATCGAAGGTTACATTTACCCTTATATTTTTTTGCAAGACCAAAATTCAAACAAATTGATTTAGCATGCCCTATATGCAAATAACCATTGGGTTCAGGAGGAAACCTAGTATGCACTCTATTTCCCCATTTGCCAGAATCATTGTCATCATCAATAATTTTTGTAATAAAATTGTCTTGAATAAATTTATCTTGGGTCATAATTGTTTAAGCTCCAAAATGTTTTCTAATCTTTTGATGCATACTTCTTTTCCTAAAACATCCATAAGGTCTGGCATTGAAGGCCCGACTAGAGCACCCGCAAGTGCTAGCCTTAAAGGTTGCATGAGCTTCCCCATTCCAATCGATAACTCTTCAACGCATTGACGAATCAAGTCATCAATTATTTTAACATTCCATCCATCAAGTTTTTTTAATTTTGAAAGGAATTGACCTATGATACCACTGGTAGGCTCCTTCCAACATTTTTTTAATGCATCTTCGTCAAATCCAGTTGGGTCTTTAAAAAAATAAGAATGATCTTTGACATCTGATAACGTTTTTAATCTATCTTTGATTATTTCAATAACCTTAACTAAAAAATCATTATTGCGATTTTCAGAAGACCAAGATGAATCAAAATCATTTATTAGCTCTAAAAGCTCTGAAGACTTTTTGGCCAGAATTTTCTGAGAACTTACCCAATCAAGTTTTGTCATATCAAATATTGCAGATTTTTTATTTACGTTTTGAATTGAAAAATTATTTATCAAATAGTTAATATCAAAAATTTCATCATTGTTACCAGGATTCCATCCTAATAGAGCTAGATAATTAATTAATGATTCAGGTAAATAGCCCATATCTTTAAATGTTTGAGTTCCTACTGCACCATGCCGTTTGCTTAAACGTTTACCATCAGAACCAAGAATCATTGGCAAATGTCCAAATACAGGTAAATCCCATCCTAGTGCATTATAAATTAATATTTGTTTGGGTGTGTTCGAGATATGATCCTCACCTCTAATTACATGACTAATATTCATATCATTGTCGTCTACGACTACCGTTAAATTATATGTTGGACTCCCATCTGACCTGGTTATAATAAAATCATCTAATTCAGATATCTTAGTTGTAATGGTTCCATATACCTCATCTTTGAAGCTAACTACACCTTCTTCTGGAACACGAAGTCTAATAGTAAATGGTACATTATCTTTGAGCTTCTTATCAATATCCTCCTTTTTTCTATCTCTCCAAATGCCAGGGTAAAGAAATATTTTATCATTATCTCTTAATGCTTGCAGCTCGTCATTAGTAGCAAAGCACCTATATGCTTTACCACTTTTTAGGAGGGATTCGATAACCTCATTGTATCTTTTTCCTCCCGATGATTGAGCAATTGGCTCTTCATCATAGTCTAATCCAAGCCATTTTAATGATTCTAATATTTGTGCAGTATATTCTGCTTTGGATCTTTCCTTATCGGTGTCTTCAATTCGGACTAAAAATTTGCCGTCATGTCGTTTAGCAAATAAATAGTTAAAAAGAGCGGTGCGAACTCCACCAATGTGAAGCTTTCCGGTCGGACTTGGCGCAAACCTAACGACAGGGTTCATAGGATTTAAAAATTATAATTTAAAAAAAAATAGGACATAGCACACAAAAAATAAAGATTGTGGAGGGGGAGGGATTCGAACCCCCGGAGGGTATAAACCCTCGCTGGTTTTCAAGACCAGTGCATTCAGCCAGGCTCTGCCACCCCTCCTAATCAAATATTTCAGTTTTATTATAGATAAACTTAATTATTTATTCTTATCAGTACTTATTAATTAATAAAATTTTTACCAGCTCAAATTTGATATAATATTAATTAAATCATTTTAAAAACTACCCAAATAGGATAAAGTATTATTTTTCTCCATAAAGCCCCTTAAATCCAGACTCCAAAAAAATGTCAAACCAGCCAGTATAATACATATAGAGGTACAGGCCAAATCCGAATAAAAATAGACTACTTAATAAGATGATAATGAACTTTTTACCACTCATTGTTTAAACTCAGCACAAGTTAAAGAACTAGTTAGTAATTAAAAGTAATAGAAATAAAACATATGGAAAATACAATGCTATTTCAGACCGTCTCTTTTCAAAAGAGGCTCTGTTAGTGGCTCTCTACCTCTAAATGCTTTAAATAAAATCATGGGATGATCTTGATTACCTTTAGATAAAATATTTTCCCTAAAAGATTCTGCCGTTTCACGATTAAAAATCCCTTCTTCTTTAAATTTCTCAAATGCATCTGCTTCAAGCACCTCAGCCCATTTGTATGAATAATATCCTGCGGAGTATCCTCCTGCAAAGATATGACCGAAGCTACAAGAAGTAGACGCTCCTTTAATTGGGCTGAGTAAAGAAGTTTTACTTATTGCTTTATTTTCAAAATCCTCAACATCATCAACATCGTTATCCTGACCGTACCAAGCCATATCAAGGTATCCTAAAGACAATTGTCTTAAGTAAGCGGTTGCGGATAAGAAGTTTTTAGAACTTTTAATTTTCTCAATTAGATGGTCTGGAATTAATTCACCGGTCTCATAATGGTGCGCAAAAATCTGTAGTGTTTCTTTTTCGGCAACCCAGTTTTCCATTATTTGAGAAGGGAGTTCAACAAAATCCCAGAAAACAGATGTGCCACTAATTGAAGAATAATCGGAATTTGAAAGAAGACCATGCAAACAATGGCCAAATTCATGAAATATAGTTTCGACTTCCCTGTATGTGAGTAATGACGGTTTTGATGCTGTTGGTTTTGTAAGATTACATGTAAATGTTACATGTGGCCTTTCTATTTTTCCATTATGCATCCCTTGAGACCTTAGTTCATTCATCCATGCTCCAGAACGCTTTGTTTCTCTAGGAAACAAGTCTTCATAAAGTATGCCAACATGCTCTTTTTTATCTGAAATTACTTCATAGACATTTACATCTTCATGGTATGTTTGAACATTATCCAGAGGTTTAAAATCTAAGCCATACAATTTTTTAGCCACTTCAAAAACACCATTTATCACATTTTCAGATTTAAAATACGGCCTTAGAACATCATCATCGAAATCATATAGTTTCTGTTTTAATTTTTCACTGTAATAAGCAAAATCCCATTTTTGAAGATTTTTTATTCCATCAAGTTCAAAAGCAATTTTTTTGACTTCCTCAAGTTCTGTTTTGGCTAATTCAAAACAAGACTCATACAAATCATTTAAAAAGTTCATGATATTATCTTGGTTTTCAGCCATACGTTTTTCCAAGATATAATCAGCAAAATTATCAAAACCCAACAAACGAGCTCTTTTATGTTTTAACTTGACAATTTTTTTAATTATCAAAGTATTATCAAAATCATCCCCATTACACTTCCTGCTAAACGCGGACATAATTTCTTTTCTTAATTTTCTATTATCAGAAAAAGTGATAAAAGGTTGAAAGCTTGGCATCTGGAGGGTTATCAACCACTCATTTGGTTTTCCTTTATTAGTAGCTTCAGTCTTTGCAGCGTTTATAGCTATTTCAGGAAGCCCACCCAAATCCTCTTCTTGGAGCCATAACTCATATGAATTTGTCGCATTTAGATTATTATTTTGAAACTGAGGTGCTAAAGTAGATAATTCAGCATCTAGTTTTCGAAGTTTTTCCTTTTCATCTTTTCCTAGAGTTGCACCGTTTCGAATAAACTCTTTATACCATACTTCCGTAAGCTTTTTATCTTGCTTTTTTATACTTGGACTCATTTGATCGAAGACAGACTTCACCCTCTTAAAGAGTTCTCCATCGAGCATGATATCATTATTGTATTTTGCTAAGATTGGGCTTATTTGACTGGCTAGAGCTTGAAAGTCCTTATCTGATTCTGATCCAAAAAGATGAAAATATACTGTGCTTACTTTATTCAATTTTTCTGATGACATTTCTAAAGCTAATATTGTGTTCGAAAAATCTGCAGGATTAGGGTTTTCAGTTATTTTCTCAATATTCTGCACTGCTTCCTCAAGACTAAATTGTATAGCAGACATGAAGTCACTTGTTTTAATATCTTTAAAAGGAACGGTATCAAAAGGTTGTTCATTTTCTTTTAAGAGAGGGTTGTCGGTAATCATTTTTTTCCTTTTTTTTAAATAATTATTATAATTCTATGTATTAAGTGGAGAGACAGGGATTCGAACCCTGGTTACGCTATAAACGTAAACACGCTTTCCAAGCGTGCGCCTTAAGCCACTCGGCCACCTCTCCAAAAAATTACTAGTAAAATTTAATAGAATAAAAAAACCCCAACTAAATGCTGGGGTCTTTAATCTTACTGCAAAGTTAATTTAACAGCTTATTCTTCTTCACCCTTAGCATCAGGGACCGTTGCGACATCACTTTCATTATTGCTATCAGCGACATCCTCTTTCTTGTCATCCTCATTAGATACAAAACCAGAAAGATCAATATCTACAAGATTGCTCGCTTCATCCATACGCTTCAGAGCAGCATTTAAGTCTTCGCCTTCACGAACTTTAATCATTTGCTCATTAAATCTCCAGAAACCTGTTTTTTCAGATTTAACACTTTTTACATACTTAACCATTGTAGCATCAGCATCTCCACCTCTGCCACTTGCCTTATCAGCGAAACTCTTTTGTTTTTTAGCCATTTTATTATTATCCTAAAATTTTTACGCTGGCAAATTTAATTCTTAAATTCAGGAAGTTCAATGGGTTAGAATTATTTAGTTGCATTTTTATTTCGCTCTTTTTGCTGTCTCTTTTCTAATTTTGCTGAAGCTAATTTTCTCATATCAACAACACTATCATGCTCATCAACAATCTCAACTCCTAATAATGTCTCGATTGCATCCTCCAAAGATATTAGTCCAGTCGTTGTTCCAAACTCATCTTCAACTATAAAAATTTGTTGCCGCCTTTTTACAAATTGATCTAAAATTGTTGATACGGAATCGGAGTCTTTAACCGTGTGGACTGGCTCCATTAGTGAACTCATCGTAACGTCAAACTTATCTTCAGCTTGTTTATTAACTAGATCATATCGATGAACAAAGCCAATTACTTGATCTAAGGAGTTTTTAAAAATAGGAATCCTAGAAAAAACCAGCGGCGAATATTTATTAACCACTTTGCCAACTGTATCTTCATCAGATAAACTAAAAATAACTGATCTCGGGGTCATTACCTCCTCAGCCAAAATATTATCCAATTTCATTAAATTTTCAATTATATCCCCTTCCTGACTATCAATAGCACCTTCATCTTCACTGAGCTCTGCCATGGCAATCAATTCTGCTCTCGACGCCTTAGAATTATCTTGATTATCTCTACTCAAAAATTTTGATATTTTCTCTCCAAGGAAGACCATTGGGAAAACTAAAAATATTAAGATCCTTATCATGTAAGCCGTAAAACCAACAAGCGACTTTGTATAATTTGCACCTAACGTTTTTGGAATAATCTCTGAAAAAAATAATATTGATAGCGTCAATATAATAGAGGAAATAGCTACCCAGCTACTACCAAAAACTGAGTAAGTTTGTGCTCCGACACCAGCAGCACCGACTGTGTTCGCGATAGTGTTAAATGTGAGTATCGCTGAAAGTGGCCTGTTAATATTTTCTTTAAGAGAGAACATCAGCTTACCTCTCTTGCTACCTTCTTTTACTAAGACTGCAATATGAGCATGAGATACGCTCAAAAGAACAGATTCAAGTAAAGAGCAAAGGAACGAAACCACAAGGGCTATAAAAAAATAGACTAACAGAGCTGTCATATATGAATGAATTTAGTCTTGTTTTTCAAACAAACAAATCGAGTTCATTGAATCTGTATAACTTTACCATCGAATGGATAATCAGTTTTGATATTTAATAAATTTAAAATAGTTGGTGCAATGTCTACAGTTTCAGCTTGAACTTTAATTTCAGTTTTAGATCTACCTTCTTTAGCAAAAAGAAGAGGTACATGCGCATCATAATCATAAGGACTTCCATGGCTAGTGCCGTATGGATTTCTATATAAGTAACCAGGCTCAATAATAACAAATATATCAGCGCTTTTCTCAACATGAACCATATTTTTTAACCTTAGGCTAACGTTATCTGTTTTTTTTGAATTTATAATTTCTGTTTTAGAAAAAACAGCTTTTACACCTTCAACCATCCCTAAGTACTTTTTGATAATATTTTCCAAACCAGAAGCTTCTATGTTATTCTTTTTTAATTTATCATGAAAAAAATAATAATTCGTAAAATCCTTATAAAACAAATTTTCACCGTAATATTCAGATATTTCATCATCAATCCAGTCATACGCTTCTCGTAAATTATCCCGGTTAATGCGACCACCAGTTAAGTTTAGTTGTGGCAAGAACTCGGGTAAAGGTAGACCGCCGTGGTCAGAAGTCATAACAAACTCTACATGTTCTAACCCAATTCTATTATCGATATGAGAGATTAATTCATTCAATTGAATATCTAATCGAATTAAATAATCCATTGTTTCTTGCGAAAAAGGGCCATAATTATGAATAACATAGTCCATTGCTGAAAACCCAATAAAGAAGAGGTCTGGGTTGTTATCAAAACCAAGGTTTTCTCTATCAAGAATTAATTTAGATAGGTCCACTAGCTTATCATCAAACCAAGGTGTATTTAGAATTTCAGCACCAGGTTTTTTATCCTGATCAAAAGATATAGGGAAAACGGGCTTATAATTATTTGTTTTAATTTTTGTTTTGGTAATTGAATCATGATCCATATGATAAGAATCTACCTCGCCAGTAAAATTATCTAATCGTGAATGCTTTAAGTAAAGACTATCAGGTAAAATTTTTGTCCATAATGAGTCTCTGTAAGTTTCAAACCTAAGCCTATTATTGAAATCATTTATATAGTTTGGTAATGTGTCATTATAATAATCAGACGTTATAAACCTATCAATATTATTATAATAAAGAACCAAATCAGCGTTTTGACCTCCCATCATTACAGCAGATCTATCTTTTCCAGCAATGGAAATGACTTTTGATTTTGGATTATTGCTTTTGAGGACATCACCAATCATTTTATTATTATATCTAGTAAATGAACGAGCAAGGCCATCGCCTCCAACTGTTTTTGCTTTAACATCCTCGACGCAATTAACAACCTTCCCCAGAGCCCTATCATAATAACTGTTACCAAGGACTCCTGCAGGCCCAGGATGTTTGCCACTTGCAATTACAAAATGACCTGGCCCCGTTGCTGTATACCCATGCTGATGAAAAGTATTCTGGAAAGAGATACTATTTTCAACTAGCCATTTAAAACCACCGCTGTACAAGTTTTTAAACCTTGAAAGATGATCCGGCCTCATCTGATCTGTAACTAAAAAGACGACTAACTTTGTTTTAGGTTTTGATGAGCATGAAATCGAAAAAAAACAAAAAACAAATAAGCAAAATAATTTTGATCTCAATTAACCACCCTCAAGAATTTCCGCTTACCAACTTTTAAAACAAAAGAATCACCCACTGACACTTTGTATTGAATGTCTTTTATAGCTTCGCCATCAATTTTCACCGCAGATTGCTTTATCATTCTTCGAGCCTCACTTTTACTTTTCAATAATCCCGAATCTGCTATTATGTTTACAAGAAGGTCCTCTTCCTTTAGTTGATATTCTTGAATTTCATCTGGCATTCCTTTTGACACTGTCACTTGGTTAAAGTGGTTTTCAGCATCTAATGCTATTTTTTCATCGTAATACAATGAGACAACCTTTCTGGCTAAGTCTCTCTTAAGCTCCATTGGATTAACATTACTATTTTTAAGTTTTTGTTCTACAACTTCAATATATTGATTATCAGCATCAGCAGCTAAGGTGAACCACGATAGCATTACATTATCTGGAATTGAAAGTGTTTTACCATACATGTCATTTGCAGAATCTGAGATACCAATATCATTACCATATGACTTTGACATCTTTTCGATACCATCTGTGCCTTCTAGTATCGGCATTGTTAATATACATTGTGGTTTTTGGCCTACATCTTTTTGCAAATTTCTGCCCATGAGTAGATTGAATTTTTGATCTGTACCACCTATTTCAATGTCAGAAACTAATTCAACAGAGTCCTGCGCTTGAGCAAGGGGGTATAAGAATTCATGTAGAGATATAGAAACTTCTGAATTATATCTTTTATTAAAGTCATCTCTTTCTAACATCCTTGCAACAGTTGTACAGCTAGAAAGTTTAATTACATCAGAAAAGCTCATTTTTCCTAACCATTCAGAATTATAACAGACTTTAAGCTTATCCATATCCAGAATAGCTTTTGCTTGGTTTAAATAAGTCTTCGCATTTTCCTTAGCCTCCTCTAACGTCAATTGAGGCCTAGTTTTATTTCTTCCAGTTGGGTCACCTATCATAGCAGTAAAATCACCAATGACTAAAACAGCTTTATGACCTAGGTCTTGAAAGTGTCTCAATTTTCTTAACACCACACTGTGCCCTATATGAAGGTCTGGCCTACTTGGGTCACAGCCTAGTTTAGCTACCAAAGGCACTCCACTTTTAACGGAATTTTCGATTTTGCTTCGTAATTCATTTTCTGGAACGATTTCCTCAGCACCTTTACTAATTAATTTATATTGTTCATCTACAGATAAAATATTCATCTATTTCTCTTCATTTCTCTTTGCATCACTTTTTCAACATCTCGTCTTTTTTTTGTTTCACGCTTATCAAATAACTTTTTACCTTTAGCTAATCCAATTTCTACTTTTAACCATCCTCTTTTGTTAAAATAAATCTTTAACGGCACAGCGGTAAGTCCTTTTTCAGCTAATTTTTGATTAATCTTTAAAATTTCATTTTTATGAAGCAATAAACGTCTTTTCCTGGTCAACTCATGACCTATAAATCCAGTATGACTATATGCACTAATATGCATTCCCCTAAGCCAGGCTTGCCCTTTTTTAATTAATACATAACTTTCCCTTAAACTAGCTTTACCTTCTCTTAGACTTTTAACTTCACTACCTAGTAGCTCAATTCCCGCTTCAAAGGTCTCCAATATTTGGAATTCATGGTATGCTTTTCTATTATTCGAAACCGTGATTTTTTCCATAATATTAGGCTCGAGAAGCTACGTTCCAAGCAATAGCTCGTCCAAGTGTATTCATTGAGAGAAAACTGATAAAAATATTAATGTATATCTTCATGCAAAGGCATATTTAGTTAAACGTAAATTACACAGTCATTTTTAAAAAAAATCAATATAAATAATGAAAATATTAATAGTTGAACCTTACTATACTGGTTCTCATAAACAATGGGCTGAGGGTTATAAGAAATACAGCAAACACAAAATTAAAATAATATCGATGAAAGGACAGTTTTGGAAATGGCGAATGCATGGTGGCGCAGTAACCTTAGCTAAATCTTATATCGAAATGAACTGGAGACCAGATGTAATATTTTGTTCTGATATGTTAGACCTTTCCACTTTTCTATCTTTGACTAGAAGAGAGACAAAGAATATTCCGGTAGCAATTTATTTTCATGAAAATCAAATATCATATCCTTGGTCACCAAACGATCGAGATGTGATTAACAAAAGAGACAACCATTATGGCTTTATAAATTTTACTTCTGCACTTTCTGCAGATAAAGTATTTTTTAATTCAAGTTTCCATATGAATACTTTTCTTGATGACCTATCGCCATTTTTAAGGCATTTTCCTGATCATAATGAATTAGATACAATCAGAATCATTAAAGAAAAATCAAAAGTTTTACCAGTTGGACTTGAACTATCAAAATTTAATAATGTGAATGTTCAAAAAGATCAATACCCGGTTATACTATGGAATCATCGCTGGGAATATGACAAAAACCCTAACCTTTTTTTCGACACGTTAATGAAATTAAAAGATAGTGGGTTATTTTTTAAATTAATAATAATCGGTGAATCATTTGGAAAAATTCCGGAGATATTTGAAAAAGCTAAAATTGAATTTGAGGAAAATATTTTAGAATGGGGATATTTGAAGACATTTAGCGAATATGCTCATTCACTGCATAGAGCTGATATTCTTCCTGTTACTTCAAATCAGGAGTTTTTTGGAGTTAGTGTAATGGAAGCAATTTATTGTGGCGTATGGCCTATTTTACCTGATAGACTCAGTTATAAAGAACTTTTTTCAGATGCAAATTATAAAGATAATTTTTATTCTGATGATTCACTTTTTTATGAAAAAATTAAACTTTCAATTTTAAATATTAAAGACATTAGAAGAGAATCAATGAAAAACATTCCTAAAAAATATGATTGGAAAAATATTATAAAAGAGTACGATGAAGCTTTTGATGATTTAGCTAAAAATATTTAGTAAATAATTTATATAAACATCAACTTTATTTTTCTAACATATCAAGGACTAATCTAATACCAACACCCGTAGCACTGCCTTTAGGATTGATGCTTGAAGGCTTTGCTCCCCATGCTGTACCAGCAATATCAAAGTGAACCCATGGTATATCTTTTCCAACAAATTCTTTTAAAAATGCTCCAGCAGCTATTGAACCAGCCTGTCCTGCAGAACCCATATTTTTGACATCAGCAATATCACTCTTTATTTGTTTACAATATTCTGGCCATAAGGGTAATTCCCATACTTTTTCACCTGTAGATTTCGAAGATTCTTTGACTTTTCGCATTAATTTTTCATCAGTGCCCATTACCCCAGTTGCAACGTGACCTAGTGTTACCACTACGGCTCCTGTTAAGGTGGCAAAATCAATAATAAATTCTGGGTCATAGTGTTTAGATGCATATGAGAGACCATCTGCAAGAATCAATCTTCCTTCTGCATCTGTATTTAAAACTTCAATGGTCTTACCATTGTAAGCTGTAAGGATATCACCAGGCTTAAAAGCTTTAGCACCAACGAGGTTTTCTGTGGAGGGAATAATTCCGACGACGTTTATTTTCGGTTTTAAAATAGATAAAGCGTGTAGAACACCTAGAACCACAGTTGAACCGCACATATCATATTTCATTTCATCCATTTTTGAGGCGGGCTTAATTGAGATTCCTCCAGAATCAAATGTTAATCCTTTTCCTACAAGAACTTTTGGTTTTTCATCACCTCCATTATTGTATTCAACAACAATAAATTTTGGTGGTTCATCTGTTCCTTGAGCAACGCCTGCTAAACCGCCCATACCCATTTCGGTAAACTCTTCTCTATCAAAAACTTTTAATGTCATTTCATCTATTTTTGAAATTTCTTCAGCTGCATTTGCAAGATAAGTTGGTGTAGAAATATTCCCCGGATGATTTCCTAAATCTCTCGCAAAGCAAATTGCATTACCGATTGCAACACCTTTATTTAAGCCTTGATCATTACAACCATTTATGGCGACCTCTTCGACGACGAAAGAATCAATTGAATTTGTTTTATATTCAATAAATTGATAACTACCCAAGACTGCGCCCTCACCCATTGCTTGGCAGCTATCTAATTCAGAACAAAAACAGTCGACTGTAACAGTTTTTGCTTTTTTTGTAATTGCCGCTCTAATTGCTGAGCCTGTTGCTAGCCTTACAACTTCTGAAGTTACTTTTTCTTTATCACCCAGCCCTATCAAAGCAAATCTTCTTTTATTATAATAAAAGAAGTTCACCTCACCAATTTTTCCTTTTACATCCCCAACATCAACACCACTTTTAATAATATTTTTCAAATCTTGAGTAAGGTCACTTCCTCCTGGAGTAAATGATCTATCTTTGTAAACTCCAATACATATTAAATCGCTTTTAAGTTCCATCAACGGAGTATTTACTGTTTTTACGTTTTGAATGTGAGACATTTGGTTTCCTTTTTATTCTTTTAATGACAATTTTAATATCAAAATTACTATTTGTAATTTTCCTATACAAACATACAGTATGCATAAAAAATCTAGCTTATAAAAGGTTACATGATTTTGCTTCCATATAAATAATGTCGATAATAAAAATAAAAAAAGAAGAAGTCTCTCCAATCATCTTATTGATGATGATGTTTTTTTGTATTGTAGGATCAAGTATTACGGGTGCTAGTGCAAGAGACACATTTTTTCTGACACAATTTGACAGATCCTTACTGCCTTTGATGTTTGCATTGGTTGCAGGATTAATGGTAGTGGCAATCTCTATTTATAACAAAATAACATCAAATCTTGATTTGGTAAAGACAATTATCTTTTCATCAGTTTTCTTTTGTATAACCCTTTTTATTATAAGATTTAAATTAAATGGTTTTGTCATTCCGCTATTTTATGCTTGGACCGATGTAATCATATCTATTACAATTTTTCAATTCTGGTTGCTTGCTAGCGAAATATTCAATCCTCGCCAAGCCAAACGTCTCTTTAGCGTTATCGGAATTGGAGGATCAGTCGCTGGAATTAGTGCCGGGTACTTAATGAGACCTTTCGTATTACAGTTTGGTGCTGAAAATTTATTAATACCTACTATTATATTTATTGCTTTAATAGGCGTTTTCGCAGCTTTCCTAAACCCATTCAGGGCAAAAAAAGAAAATGACATTAAAGAAAAGACAAATAATAAAACCTCTAAAAATGTTTTTGATCCTTATTTAAAATCAATTTTAGTGATGGTATGTGCCGCAGCTATTTGTTCGAGAATAATAGAGTATCAATTTAAAATTACAGCTGCTACCACTTATTCATCGTCAGCTGAGCTTGCATCTTTTTTTGGCGAATACTATATGTACTTAAATGGAACAACATTAATAATGCAACTTTTTCTTACAGGTTTTATTTTACAAAGGTTCGGGATCTTAGGGGGACTAATTATTATGCCTCTCGGACTAGTAGTAGGCTCAATGTCTTTTTTAGCTCTGGCAAACCTATCGAGTATTTTTATGGCTCGCCTTTTTGATCAGGCTTTTAAATTTTCTATTCAAAGTGCTTCAAATGAAATGTTATGGACTACCATACCAAAAAATAAGGCGCGGCGCGCAAAACCAATTATTGATTCATCAATAAAATCTATAGCAGAAGGCATAATTGGTTTAATCATTTATATAATTATAGCAAATAGATTTTTAGAAGACACACAAATATATCTACTCAGTTTTCCTGTGATAATCGTAATAATATTATGGCTATTAAATAATTTAAGAATTAAAAGAAATTATATTTCATCAATTGAACAGGCAATAAATCGTCGTCATCTCAATTTAAAAGATATTCAATTTGATGTAACAGATAGTCATATTATCAGTACAATTGATAAGGCTCTTAAATCTGGTGATTTTAATAAGCAATCATTCGCACTAGATTTGGTAAAAAACATGAAATGTGAGATGTGGAGCGAAACTTTAAATAATTTATTAGATTCAAAAAATAAAGATTTACAGAAACAAATAATGCTACTTGCTCTAGAAAGGAACAATTGTCTTGATAATAAAATACTGATTAAATTATCTGAACAAGTTGATGAAGTTGGCGCATTAGCAATTACATTACTTCCTGATATATTCATTCAGAATAATATTAATTTATTTTTGAAAAATATTAACTCTACTGATGCACACATTTCAGCAGCCTCATCGGTAGTGATGCTAAAGCAAAATCCTAAGGATTTAAAAGCCAGAAAAAAATTAAATGAATTTCTTGATGTCAAGAATGAAAAAACAACTGCTCTAGCGTTAAATTATTTAAGAAACTCAAGCGAACTGCTACCTAAAAACATATTAAATAATTTATTACATCATCCTTCATTAGAAATAAGTAAATCGGCACTGAATGTAGCCGGCAATCGTCTTAATAACTTTTATCTTCCAGCAATCATATCAAATTTAGAAAATATAAAATGCACTTTAAAAACAAGAAAAATTCTCAAACTTTATAATTATAAAATTGTTATCAGACATCTAGAAGAGCAATTAAGTTTAAACAAAGATAATAAAAATTTAAAAAAAGGGATTATGCGCTGTTTAGCAGGTTACGCAGATGATCGAGTAATTCAAATAATTAAAAGACATTTAAAAGTAAATAATATCAATATTTCTATTATTTGCTCAGAATCATTATTAAAAATTGCAAAAAACAGATCAAAAACATTTTCTTTTGAGGATTATTTTTTTGATACTATTAAAAATTTTACGCATCAATATTTTAAACTTCATTGCTTTCGAATTTCATTAGCGGATAATAAAAGCACATTTTTTATCAAAGATCAGATAGATTATGAAATGAGGAGATACCTATACATAATTTTAAAGGTTGTTACTCTTAAAATTCCAAACTCTCCAATAGATTCTCATATTAAAAATATTATTGAGAACAATGATAAGGACTTACCATATATACTAGAGTTTCTTGAGACTTCATTTAGTAAAAAAACATTAAATCTATTGATGCCAATGATTGATCCAGAAAATAACTATAAAAATGAAAAAATTCAGAATCAACTAAGTAATAATCCTTTAAATAGTTGGATAAAAAACTGGTCAGAATCTGATAAAAATTGGAAATCAGCAATAAGTATAGATTATTGTCTAAAACATGATAAAGAAATAATTAATAACATTGATTGGTCTAAGGTTGTATCCAACCCTATTCTTTCGCAGGTTTTAGAAAACTGCGATAATAAGGGGACATCTATTCCATTAGAAAAGTTCCAAAACAAGACGGAGAAAACTATGTTTACAATTCTAGAAAAAACAATTTTGCTAAAAACTGTAGATCTTTTTCAAGATATACCTGGAGAATTATTGTCACAAGTTTCACAAATTTCTAAAGCGAAAAACTATGATAATGGTGAGACAATTTTTAGAGACGGAGATGTTGGAGATTCTATGTTCATAGTGCTTGAAGGTAAAATATCAATAACTAAGGGCGATAAAGAGATAGCATTACTAGATAAAGGTGCCTCTCTTGGAGAAATGGCACTATTAGACAACGAAAATAGGTCTGCAAATGCAATAGCAAAAGAGGACTCAATACTGCTTAAAATCAATCAAGATGTTTTTTATGAGTTGATGGAGAGTAATGCTGATATAATGAAACAAATCATAAAATTACTCACCGGAAGAATTAGAACAGCAAATGCTAAACTTGAATTGAACCTTTAATCAGGCTTTCAACTACACTAGGGTCGGCCAAGGTTGAAATATCTCCCATACTATCTACATCATTCTCAGCAATTTTTCTTAAAATCCTTCTCATAATTTTGCCTGAACGCGTTTTTGGAAGAGCAGGTGCAAACTGCATTTTGTCAGGTTTTGCATGTGGTCCTATTTCTTTAACAACTGAGCTTATTATAGATTCAAAAATTCTTTCAGATGAATTTACGCCTGTCATTAGCGTCACAAATGCATAAATGCCTTGTCCTTTGATATCATGAGGAAATCCAACTACTGCTGCTTCCGCAACACCATTTGCTTTACCAATGGCACCTTCAACTTCAGCTGTTCCAATACGATGTCCAGAAATATTTAATACATCATCTACCCTTCCAGTAATCCAGTAATAGCCATCTTTGTCTCTTTTTGCTCCATCTCCAGTAAAATAATAACCTCTAAACTGCGAAAAATAAGTATCAAAAAATCGTTTATGATCCCCATAAATCGTTCTCATTTGCCCCGGCCAAGAAGTTTTTAATGCTAGCAAACCTTGCGTATTATTTCCTTTAATTTCCTCACCTTCATCAGAAAGTAGTACAGGGTTTATGCCAAAAAAAGGTAATGTAGCAGAACCTGGCTTTGTCGGGGTTGCAGCAGGCAAAGGTGAAATTAATATACCGCCCGTTTCTGTCTGCCACCATGTGTCAACAATCGGGCAATTTTCTTTTCCAATAATTTTATTATACCATTTCCATTCAGGTTCTTTGATTGGCTCTCCAACGGTGCCCAAGATTCTTAGACTACTTAAATTTTTAGATTCAACCCAGGTATTACCCTCTTTCATTAAAGCTCTTAAAGCAGTGGGAGCAGTATAAAACTGATTAACTTTATGTTTATCTACAACATCCCAAAACCTTCCGAAATCTGGATAATTTGGTACGCCCTCAAACATAATGGTTGTTGCTCCGTTTGACATTGGACCATACACTATATAAGAGTGCCCAGTAATCCATCCTATATCTGCTGTGCACCAATAAACATCATTCTTCTTATAATCAAAAATTATTTCATGAGTATAAGATGCATATACTAAATAACCACCGGAGGTATGCAAAACACCTTTAGGCTTTCCTGTAGATCCAGAAGTATACAAGATAAAAAGAGGATCTTCGGAGTCCATTTCAACGGGTTCACAATCTTCACTGGCATTTATAGTTTCTTCGTGCCACCAGACATCGCGACCACTAACCATTTCAATGTCCACACCAGTTCTTTTTACTACCACAACAGAATCAATCGATGGTGTATTAGTTAAGGCTTTGTCAGCATTCTCTTTCATAGGAATATTGTTTTTGACACCTCTTACCCCTGTGTCTTGCGTAATAAGAATTTTACAAGATGAATCATTAATTCTATCGCGCAGAGAGTCCGCACTGAAAGCACCAAAAACAACTGAATGAACAGCGCCGATTCTACAACAAGCTAGCATTGCTATTGATAGTTCAGGAATCATTTGCATATATAGACAAACACGATCTCCCTTTTTTACTCCTAAAGATTTTAAAACATTTGCGATTTTTTTTACTCTTACTAGAAGCTCTGAATATGTGTATTTTTTATCTTCTGATGGGTCGTTTCCTTCCCATATTATTGCAGTTTTATCGCCATTTCCTGAATCTATATGACGATCAAGACAATTATAACTGACATTAAGTTTGCCATTTAAATACCAACTGATTTTTGCTTCGTTATAATCAACATCACTCACTTTGTCCCACCTTTTGTACCAATCAATCCTATCAGCAACCGATGCCCAAAATTGATCTGGGCCTTTGATTGATTCTTCATATATCTCATTATATTTATCGATTGAATTGACATGTGCATTTTCAAGCCATTCTGAAGAAGGAAAATATGTATTATTATCTCTTACCATTGTGTATTTACCTTTATTTAAGCTTTTGATTATGAGTGCATTTTGTATACAAACCATCTACCTGCTGCTTTACAGCGACCATGGTGAATTCAGCGACACATGCTAATCTTCTATCATCATGCCTGCCTTCAGCGTATGCTTGAACGTGTACTTTTATAGAAGTTTTTCCTAGTTTTGTTACCACTGCTTCAAAATTGACCCATTCACCTACGTAAACGGGTTCCTTAAACTCTGTGGCATCTATCGCTCTGGTTACAGCTGAGTCTGCGGGAGATTTTTTTAAAATCCTGTGCGCTGCCTTACTAACAGCAATATCCATCCAAGATATCATTTGACCCCCAAATAATGTTCCAACAACATTTGCATCTTGAGGCATGACTAATTGCGAATAGCGAACTATATCTGATTTATGATTCATACTTTTATCCTAATAAAATTTTATTTATTAACAATTAAAAAAATATTTTAAAAAAAGTTTCCAATGATGAAAGTATCATAGAATAAAACTGAAAAGCTAAATAAAATTTTATGCATTGATAATAAATCATATCTTAAGCTGTAAAGTTTTTAGCTATCCTTTCGCCTTCATCGAAATCAACTCTAATCAATAATAAACCTCCACCAATAAACAATATAACTAATGCAAATAAACCCATACGAGCGTTTCCAGTGACTAGAGTTACTGTACCCAATAAAACTGGCCCAACAACAGCAGAAAATTTTCCAAGCATATTATAAAACCCGAAAAATTCACCCTCTTTACCTTTTGGTACTAACCTTGCAAAGAGACTTCTACTTATTGCCTGTATTCCTCCTTGAAATAGCCCAATAATACCAGCGAGAATATAGAAATGTAGTTTCGAGTTCATGAAATACGCCGAACTAGTTGCAATAGTATAGAAAAAAATTGCAACTAAAACAGCTTTTTTTGGTGTTATGATCGAGCTAAACCAATTAAAAAGTAGTCCAGCGGGAAAGCCTATTAATTGAACCATAATTAATACTGACAGCATATCGCTTGCTTCAAAGCCCATAGAAAGAGCCAACTTCCCAGCCATTCTTATAATTGTATCCACACCGTCCATGTACAACCAATAAGACAAAAGAAATAAACCAACAATTTTCATTTTCCTAATTTCTTTAAAAGTAGATTTTAACTGCGTCCAACCAAGACTGATTGCACTGAGTAGGGAAACATTATCCTTATTCTTTGGTTCTGGAATAAAAAGAAAAATTGGAATAGAAAAAATACCCCACCACACTGCTACGGATACAAAAGATAAGCGAATAGCAGTTGTGGCATCTGGAATTCCAAACCATTGAGGATTTTGATACATTAATATATTAATAATAAAAAGAACTCCGCCTCCTAAATATCCCATTGAATAACCAAGAGATGAGACAAAATCAAATTCATGTTTTTTAGCAACTGATGGTAATAACGAATCGTAAAATACATTACTACTAGCAAAACCAATTGCGCCTACGGCATAAAGTATAGCCGCTAGCTGCCAATCCCCTTGCTCAACAAACCATAATAATGAAGTCGCTAATATTCCCAAAAATGCAAATGTAAAAAGAAATTTTTTCTTTGTTGAACCTGTATCAGAAACAGCTCCTAAAAATGGAGCCATCATTGCAACAATTAGTGAACCAGCTGAGTTGCTCACTCCAAGATAAAAAGTACTTTGATCAACTAGTTCTGGATTTGACCAATATTTCTCAAAAAAAATAGGGAAAAAACCCGCCATTACAGTCGTAGCAAAAGCAGAATTTGCCCAATCATAAAGTGTCCAGCTTAATACTTTTTTTTTATCCAATGATTACCACCCTTGCATATATGTTGTTATTCCAGAATACAATTTAAAACCTTCAAAAGTATTTTTTGCGTTCAATGTTTTTTTGTATCCAAAAACAATATCAAAATTAAATGGCCCCATCCGGTTTTTTGATTTAGAATTCAAAATCCATGTTTCTAAACATAAATCCCAGCGCTTATTTTCTGAATCATAACCATCATGGCTTTCCATCCATTTATCCCAATTACTATCATAAGAAGTGTAATTATCTCTGATCTTTGAAGATGTTAGCGATTGAAATTTTATCAAAATACGATTTTTAACAATTTGAGTCTCATATCCTATGAGACTCCGAATTAATCTGCCTTCTTTAAATTTATATGTTTCGCCAACTTTGCTAATAATCGAGTCCGGATTTGTGTGAGCACCAGAAAATATATTTAATGGAGTATACAATAATTCAGAGGCACTTGATCCATAACTTAAAGAACCATATAAACGACTGCTGGTTTCATTTTTCCAATTATAAGCACCAAAAAGCCCAAGCATTAAGCGAGTAACTCCAGAGCCTATATTAATTTGTGAAAATTGTTTTTTACCCACATCACTAAAAGGCTCAATTGTAAACCCAAATGGGATTGAGACAGATACTCTTCCATAGAGCACTCCAGACTTTTTCCCCATCCATGAAGGGTCTCCTTTTAAAAGAGCCGTTATTCCAAATTTTACGTCACCTACACCAGATGATGAACGATTTGGCTGATTATAATATTTCGCTAGACTATCAAAAGTTACCGTGTCACCAGTACTATAATTTGGTGTCATGAACCTTGGATCTATAAAACCTCGGCTAAAGGGATCATCTTTTGCATGTAATACCCATGCAACGCTGTGCTCTCCATTTATGGTATATAAATCATTATAAATATTTTGCAATGTGTCTCTTGTACCAGTTGGCAACATTAAGAATGACGATGTTTGGAAAAAAGAATCGAGCTTTGTTTTTGCGCTTATATGATAATCAATAATCTGATCCGCTCCATAAATGCGATCAATATTTGATGATACTTTGTAAGTCTCTTTTAATGAACTGATATTAGGGATCTCAACACTTAACATTAATTCATTTGAAATACCATAATCTAACTTAATTATACTACCAACTTCTTTTTGCTTTCTATTTTCCGAAAAAACACCATTTGATAAAACTGTTCTGGATGTATCAAAATAACCTGCATTAAAATCTGGCAGATTTTGTTCATAATTAACATTAAAGATTTTTAAAAATGACTCAGCAGTAACAGACTGGGCCAATTCATAAGACCCAACGTGAAATAGATCACTTGAACTATTATAAATCCCAAATGTATTTTTCTTTGAATTATTAAAATATGCATGACTAATTCCGTGCATACTAAATTTTTGATTACGTAAGCTTAACTCCTGAGAACTATTATAATTTTGAACCGTAACTCGAAAAATGTTCGCTGGAACGGTAGGCAAAACTTGACTTAAACAAAAAGACATAATAAATATTAGGGAAAAGTGCTTCAATATCAATATAAAAGAAATTTATTTCTAAATTTACTGAACTCAATTTCATCATGCATATATTGTGGGGATAAATAAGATGGCGGTTTTTTTTGAGCTACGAAAACCCGTAATTGGTTAGATCCAAAAAGTTTATCGATGTAACCATTCGCCTCCCATCTAAATTCTCTAGGATGAAGCCGCTCGATTAAAGCTATAATTGATGTAGCAGTTTCTACCGGCTTTACTTTTGTCTTATTATTTACAATAATTTTTATACCGCTACAAGCTTTACCATTATATTTAGGAATCCTGCTATTAAAAATTGAACCTCTTGGACGATACTCTATTTCTTCAAAACTAAGTCCAGGCAATTTTAGCATATCTAGTTTTTCTTTAAAGAAAGATGTTGCTAACCATGGAGTTCCAAAAACCAAGTAAGGAGAGTCTGTTCCAAACCCCACATTTATGTTTGTACCTCTTAATAAATCCATGCCTGAATACATTAATAAAGAATTCATATCATAGATATAAGGAATCGGTTTTTTCCAAGGAAGCTTAGTATCATCTAAGTAATTGCTTCTGTCCCAATTGACAATCGGGATTATGCTTAAGTTTACTCTTTTTGAATCTTTTGCCCACCCCATTTCATTTACCATTAATAATATTTCACCTATGGTCATACCATGTCTTATTGGTAAAAGGTGATAAGCTTCAAAAGATTGATAATTTGGTCTAGGAATAGGACCTTCAATTATTACACCCCCAAGAGGATTTGGCCTATCTAAAATAATTATTGGAATTTTATGTTTACTCGCAGATTCAAATAACTTAGAAATCGAAGCAATGAAAGTCGTATATCTTGCTCCAGTGTCTTGGATATCAACTACAATTAAATCCAGATCTTTTAAAATCCAATTGGGAGGATATAAACTGCGTTCAAGTAAATTAAATACTTTAGCCCCAGATACAGGGTCAACCCTTTGATTACCAATCAACTTTGCTCTTTTGTCATCCATGCCCCAAATACCATGTTCCGGCTCAAATATTGCTTTAATAAAAATATTTGGGTTTTTACCAATTAAATCTAAAATGTGGTTATCATTTCTATTTACAGCAGTTTGATTACAAAAAATTCCAATTTTTTTATTAATCAAAAATTTGAAATCCATTTGTTCTAAAATATCAAGACCTGTGTATATGTCATCAAAAAATGATAGGTCAGGAACAGAGACAATTGAAGTATAATCAAATTTTTCTGTTTGAGCTGAAACTATACCTAAGCTAATGGAAATGCTTAATGAAACAATAATTGATATTTTTCTTATCTCGCAGATAATAGCTTATTTTCTTTTGTAACGAAAAGTCCAAGACAAACAATAAGAGCATTAACAATAAGAATTTCAAACCCAATTGAATAATAAGTTTGAATTATATAGCTTAAAACTGGAGCAATAATTGCGATATATGGTACAAGCTTATCATTAACGCTATATGAGGTAAAAAGTCCAAAGAAATATAGACCCAAAAGTGGACCATAAGTGTACCCAGCTACACTAAATATAGAACTAATGATACTTTGGTCATTGATAGCATTTAAAGTCAGTATTACAACCAAAATGATAATTGAAAATAATAAATGAATATATTTTCTTCTAATTATACTTGATGAGTCTTTAATATCAATTTCTAAAATATCCACGCAAAAAGAAGTTGTTAATGAGGTCAACGCAGAATCAGCACTTGAGTAAGCAGCTGCAATTAACCCCAAAATAAAAATCAGTATTAAAGGAAATCCTAATGTCTCGCTTAAAACTACCGCTGGAAATAAATCATCCGGTTTTGAAAAACTTATTCCATATTTCCCCGCAATCGAATAAAGCAATGCGCCTAAACATAAAAATAATAGGTTTACAATGACCAAGCTAAGACTAAAGTACATCATATTTTTTTGAGCTTCTTTAATATTTCTACAACTTAGATTTTTTTGCATCATATCTTGATCCAAACCGGTCATGACTATTGCTATGAAGGCACCAGTAAAAAACCGTCGTAAGAAATGTTGGTCGCCTTCCCAAAAAAATATTTTTGAATAATCACTTTCAATGATAAAAGGAAAGATACTTGCATAATTTAAACCAAGATCTTTTCCGATTAGGTAAACTGAGAGAGCCAACGCAAGTAACATAAAAAAAGTTTGAAGCGTGTCTGTCCAAATAATAGTTTTAATTCCACCCCTAAAAGTGTAAAACCAAATCAGTAAAATTGTTATTGATACTGTAAGGTAAAATGGGACACCCCAACTTTGAAATACACTTAAGTGTAGAACCCTAGCAACAATGTAAAGTCGAAATGATGCTCCAATAGTTCGAGAAATAATAAAAAAGACAGAACCGGTTTTATAAGACGCTATCCCAAACCTATCACTGAGGTATGTGTATATTGAGGTTAGGTTAAGCCTATAATAGAGTGGCATTAATACTGCTCCAATGAAAGCATATCCCAATAAGTAACCAAATACCATCTGCATGTAACTAAACTGACTTGATTCTACCCATCCAGGAACAGAAATAAAAGTAACGCCCGATAATGAAGTACCTATCATTCCAAATGCTACTATATACCATGGAGATGATTTATTTCCTAAAAAAAATGATTCATTGGTATCATTTTTACCTGTAAACCAAGATATAGCAGATAGAAATAAAAAATAAAGAATGATGCAAACAACAATGTAGATAGAGTTCATTAGCAATAATAAAATTTGTTATTGAAGTATTTGAATATATTATGTTTCATTTTATGAAATTAATTTTTTCTTGCATAAAACAAAATAATACGCCAGTTTTCGCACATGCCAAAAGAAAAAGAATCTGGGGGCGGTTTTGATAAAACGACTGATTTTAAATGGTTTGGAATCGGTCTCCTTGTCTTTGTTATAATATGGGCTATGCCAACTCCTGATTCAATGATGGCTAAAGCTCAGGAATTATTTAGTGATTTAAATCCTGATCAAATCACTACCAAAGCATTCAACATGAAAATTATCATAGCGTTGTTAGGCTGCTGTACAGTTTTTTTTGCTACAGAAGCTTTACCAATGCCAGCAGTCGCACTTTTTATTGGTCTGGTTCAATTATTTTTCGGTATAACAGAACCAAAAAATGTCGTAGCGACTTACGCACATGATGCGGTCTGGTTTATAGCTGGCTCTTTAGCAATGGGTGCAACAATGGTTAAATATGGCCTAGATAAACGAATCGGTATGTTAGTAATGAATTTATCTGGTACAAAAGTCAGGAATGTAGTTCTTGGGATATTAGTAGGTACTGCAATACCATCTGCTTTCATTAGTGAAGCATCAATTGCTCCAATGTTTTTGCCGATAGCCATGGCTTTATACACTTTAACAAGTAAGAAGATTGGCGATGCAACTCAACTAGGGAAGCTTTTGATGATGTCAATTGCAATAGGATGCATGGTCGGCGCTCCTATGAGTCCTACTGGAGGTGCAAGAAACGCTATTATGATAGGATTTTTAGGTAATTTAGGACCTGAGTATGAAATTAGTTTTATGCAGTGGATGATATTAGGATCGTTTTATACCTTTTTTCTTGGGTTGTTTTTTGCGTTTTTATTACCTCTATTGTATAAACCTGAAGTCGATGATTTATCTGATGCCGTTAATACATTAAGAGAAGATTTAAAAAAACATGGTAAAATGACTAGAGATCAATGGTTAGTCAGCGGCATTGCTTTCCTTATGATAATAGCTTGGATAACAGACAAAGATTTAATTGCCCCTGTTCTCGGTTTTCCACTTGGCTTAGGCGGTGTTGCTATGACTGGGACTGTATTATTTATGTTACTCGGTCTAACCTCATGGTCTGATTATGAAAAAAATATTAGTTGGGGTGTAATTGTTTTATATGCCGGTGCAATTAGCTTAGGAGCTGTTTTCAAATCAAGTGGAGC